>ENA-ORCR01000025-ORCR01000025.1-marine-metagenome-genome-assembly--contig:-NODE-25-length-228564-cov-8.713642_pt1 | contig 228564 bp, 257 predicted proteins | sample MGYA00237782_ERZ508514 | MGnify/ENA primary metagenome ERZ508514 (study PRJEB26185, sample SAMN06268960) | marine metagenome | isolation source: Eden Landing Ponds, San Francisco, CA, USA | place... | reverse complement strand
TTCGCGGTTCACGACCTGTTCTCGTGGGGCGAAAACGCCCTCACTACGGTCGAACAGGTGAACCGCTGGCTGTGCCAACCAGCCGTTATCCCTATCACCGCCATCCGTGGCGAGACTCGGGAGTACCTTTTGCCGAATGTTCTCCGCGCCGTTCACGTCCGCGTTTGCCACCGTATCGCACTGCTCACACACGTACAATCCACGCTCAACACGCTGATTGTCGTCGGTGTGGCCGCACGCCGAACACGACTTCGACGTATCGCGTTCCGACACCAGCTCCACGTCGATGCCTTTGGCTTCAGCCTTGTAGTCGAGAAGCGTCGTGAATCGGTCGAAGGCCCACCCGTGCAAGTCGAGATTGCCGTGGTCGCCCCAATTCCGAGATTCGCCGTGCTCGTCATCTTCTCGGATGCCGCCAAGGTCGCCCACGACAAGCGTCCCAACACCTCGTTCAACGCACTCCTCTACGATTGCTTTTGAGAGGGCGTGCAAGAAGTGTGTCCGACGGGCGGTGCGTTTTCGGTCGAGACGCTTCGCTTCGCGTGAAGCCGAATCGTCCGTCTCGGCACGCTTCTTGGTGAAGTAGTATTCGTCCTCTTTGAGTGCGCCACCCGGATACAACACCGACTCACCGCCGAACGAGACGGCGGCAACGTTGCTGATTCCGAGGTCAACACCAGCCACCTCGTCCCCCGGCGGTTCCGGGTCGATGACGGTGCGACAGACGAACTGAAGCCGCCACTCGTCGCGTTTGTAGACGGCGCGAACCTGTTGAATGTCCCACTCGGTCAGGTCAACATCCGGGCGAGTCTGGTACTCACACAGGATGAAGTCCGAACGATGTTCTTTGAGGTTGCGACCTTTTGAGAGGCGAACACGAGTGAACTGTGCGTCGTGCTTGAAGCCAGCCGCTTTGAACGACACGGTTGAACGTGGGTGGGAGTCTCCGTGTTTGCGGTAGCCGGGCGGTCGGGCACGGTTGTCGCCGTTCCGACGCTTGCCGACCCAGCCGGTGAACGCTTCAGCGAGTTCTTCGAGAACGCGCTGACTGGATTGAGAATGTAAGTCCGTATAGCGTTCGTGGCCCTTGAGTTCGGCTTTGAGCTCCCCGTCATCAGGAATCTCGCCCGTTTCGTCCCACCGTTCTTGTGCGTAGTAACGACCGACGTTCCAGAGTTTTGAGGCGGCCCATCCGAGTTGGTCGAGGTCCTCACGAACCTGTCGCTGGTTCGTAATTGTGGCCTCGAAGGTTCGGATGGTTCGACTCATTTTCTGGCTTCATAACTGGTTATGCGTGCTGTTTTGTTAATAGTGTCGGTTGGCGTGGAATATCCCGCCTCGCTATCGACGGTGGATTGGGTGGGAGTTGTCGGATTCATCCTGCGCCTAGAGGCGCAGGTATTCTCCCCGAATTTCTATAAATACGCAGTTCTTTAAGTCACCATATGTCAGTGCAAGAGCCCCCAGCCATTAACGTAGAGAACGTCGTAGCGTCAGCCGAGGTCGGTCAGGAACTCGATCTCAACGAACTCAACAACGACCTCGTCGGGTCGCAGTACAACGAAGACAACTTCCCCGGCCTCGTCTACCGGATGCAGGAACCGAAGTCGGCAGCGCTCGTCTTCCGGTCAGGAAATGTCGTCTGTACCGGTGCAAAAGGCGTCAACAAGGTTGAGACCGCTATCGAGCAGGTCTTCTCCGAACTCGAGCGACTCGGGATTCCCGTCGAGACTCCCGAACCAGTAATTCAGAACATCGTCTCCGGGGCCGACCTCGACAATCAACTCAATCTGAACGCGGCGGCGATCGGCCTCGGCCTGGAGCAAGTCGAGTACGAACCAGAGCAGTTCCCCGGCCTCGTGTACCGCCCGCCGGAACTGAATGTCGTCATCCTCCTATTCGGCTCTGGAAAGGCTGTGATCACCGGGGCGCAGACTGTCGAAAGCGCTCAAGAAGGCGTGGAAGTGGTGATGGATGAACTCGACGGCCTTGGACTGCTCGCATAACAGCCCGACACACCCCCAGTAAGGCTGGGGGAGGCGGTTTTTACCCTCCGGGTGGAGTGAGAGTACAAATGAATAAGACTCGTTGCAGCAGCCTTGCTGCGTTCGAAGACGCTGACGCACAGTTCGTCTACAACGACACGGAGAACATCCTCGAGGAAATCATCGACGTCGACGCCGAGTACGACGGCGAAGGCGTCCCAGAGGGGGTGGTCACCGTCAAGCCGGTCGCGTGGGCCGACAGTTTCGAGGTGGATGCAGAAGATTTCGACCTCGACCTACACAACGGCGACCGGAACGCAATCTCTCCCAGCGTGATCGAGAACGCCGAACAGATCCTCATCAACCTCGGCCTCAACAGCCTCATCGAGGACAAGCGTGTGCTCGGGCCGGCTCACGACTACAACCACCTCCAGCACGGCGACATCAGCGAGGTGAGCAAGGTTCGAGACCTCCTCGCAGCAGAACAGGTCTATCAGGCAAGCGCTGTCGCGGAGTAGCATCAAGATGGAGGGCACAGCCACAGTATCTGCGTCACCGATACGGAACACAAAGACCTACGCGGGCATCACGTTCCACCTCTACCAGTTAGTCCACCACGACCCGAACGGTCCGGAGCTGAACCAGACCTGGGTCGTCGTCTCCTTGCGGAACGGGCTAACGCTCGCTGACCCAGATTTCGATCGGCGGATAACGTACGCAGAGCGCGAGATCCGCCAACAGGAGTTCGACCCGCAATGTAGTGTGGACGGCACACCGCTGTTCGCTTACTAACCCGCTGTTGTGACTACGAGATGAACGCTACAAACCAGCACTTAGAGACTTCGCCCACCCACGGGCAGACCGTTACCCGTTCACCCGCCTGGCATCTCGGAGACCTCTCCGGAGACCGGGAGATGCCGTATATCTCCTACGAAGGCAAGGGCGTCTCCATTTCAACCCATCCAGACGTGTGGGAGGACATCCTCCGACGGGATGGATCAATAACGACAGAGGAGCCGAACACATACCGACTGGAGAACCCGAACGCAGAGTTCTACTTCGTCGACCCGACGAACGTTCTTGAAAAAGAACGCGAGTGGGCGATAGAACACGGGTTCGTCACAGAACAGGCAGGCTACCGTGTTTCATACACGACCGTCTCAGACGAGCCTGCATATCTATTATTCTACGACAAGGACGCTGCTCAAGCGGAAGCAGACGCTCGAGAAGGAACCCTTGAACCGTCTGACGTCCTCTATCTCGACACTCACGGGGAAGCATACTGGGAAGAGGCATTCAAGCAACCGTTGCTTGAAGCAGAGCCAGTTGTGATCGAAGGACTTCTTCCCGTCTGGTACGCCGAACACCACGGCTACGATGGCGTCTGGTGGGATGAAGCATTAGACCCCAGTAACTTCTCTGCCCCGCGAGGAGTCATCTTCCAATCCTCACTCGACAACTTCGAGACGACAATCGAACCGTAGCAATGTCCCAGCACACACTCGCAGGCTTCAGTACAGAACAGCACGACCCCTACGACCTCTCAGGGTACGACTGGACGCTAACCGGCGTCAACACAACACCGCTCACACACGGCCTGCACTACTACCCGGCGCGGATGATTCCACAAATCCCTCGCCAACTCATCAACCACTGGGAGGATACGGATGTAATCGAACCGGGAGACGTCATTTACGACCCATTCTGTGGATCAGGAACAACCGTCACCGAAGCACGACTCGGTGGTTACCACGGGGTCGGGACAGACATCAATCCGTTCGCGTGCCTCCTGGGACGAGCGAAAGCAGAGCCGGTCGACCCGGCCAGAATCGAAGCAGCTGTCCACAGTATCTTCGACGATTGGCACGTCCACCGTCGCTTCATCCGGGATGGCCACTCCGCAAGCGACCGCCCCGAGCCAACTGCCGTGGCCCAGGGATGGTTCCCCGAACCCCAAGTGTACGAACTCGATTCGATGGCCCGGCGTCTCTCCGAAGGGCGTGGAGAGTGGGGATTCGAGGTCGTCCGATTCCTTCGTATCTGTCTCGCGTCTATCGTCCGAGAAGTGAGCTTCCAGCAGAACGGCGAATTCAAACGCCAGCGAATCCCTGAATCTGACCGCGAAACCCACGACCCCGACGTGTGGGGGTTATTCTGCGAGGCGGTCACGGAGAACGTCAACCGGATGGGGCGCTACCACAAGCGAGTGAACGAACAGGGCAGCATCGATGTCCGACTTGCGGACTGTCGAAGCCCCACCGAGATCGCGACGGACTCTGCGGACGCAGTCATCTGCTCGCCGCCGTACGGTGACCACTCGACAACCGTGGCCTACGGGCAGTATTCGAGAGCGCCAGCACTCGCCGCGACTCCGCTCAACGTCGAGACAATGCGGGACGTGGACCCCACCGGCCTCGGTGGAACTCGGAGCGGCGCGTTCACTAACGCCGACGACGTGACCGCCTTCTCACCAGCACTTCAGAACACACTCTCTGAATTGGCGGCCATCGACGGTCGTAGCGACGACGCAGTCGCCTTCTTCGCTGACTACTTCGAAGCGATCAACCAACTCGCCCGCGTTGTCAAGGAGGGACAGCCCGCTGCACTCGTCGTCGGGAATCGAACAATGAGTCGGACGCCAATTCCGATGCACCTCATCACCGAGGACTTCCTCTCAGCCACCGGATTCACTCTGGAAACCACCGAACCGCGAACCATCCCGACGAAGACGCTCCCGTGGGAGAACGCACCCGAGAACGAAACTGGAAACACAGGCGACCTAATGGCCGACGAATACATCATCATCGGCACCGCCCCCGAGAAATCGGCACTATTCCGGTAATGCGGGAAGCCGCATAGCTCACACAGCGCTGGAGGGGGTTTTTATCACCCGACAGTCGGTGATGGAGTTTCAGCCACCTGTCTGGGGGAGTCTTGATGGAAGCCCCGTCCCGGATAGGATGGGTTTGGAGGAATATCTCTCTACCCGCTCGGAGAACCACGGAACGCCGACGAGAGCAGCGGCACATCTGGCGGAGGGGTGTTTCGTCCGCGAAAACGGCGACTGGCTATACGTCGATTCTATCGACTGGCACGAAGACGGTGTGACTACCGCTCTAGTCCCGGTCAACAAGCCCAGCCGAAAGACCACGTTACAGTACCCTCGCCGGAAACGGGTTGAGACAGTCAGCAAGTACCCCGAAGACCTCTCGCGGGAGATGGCGTGGACGCAAACCACCCCTGCAAGCGACGTCGACGTTCTCGTTGAAGATCCCAGCTCCCACGACGATCCGCTCGCCGCATTCATCGCAGAGACTGTAGAGAGTATTGCGGTCGAGTTCATCGGGAGTGACCGCGCCCCTCCGGTCAACGAACGGCAGGACATCAACAGCGGACACTGTGGGGCTGTCGTCGATCGGGTCCTCAACGCAGTCGAAGCAAGCGATTTCGACGCACTGCGTGTCGATTCACTCTTCCACGGAGGGATAAACGTCCTCCATTACTGGATACAGTACGAAACACCAGGGGGCGAGTGCTATCACTTCGATGCGGAAGCGCCGTGGGGAATACGGGACTGGGAAAAACTCCCACTCGCGTACCGAATCACCGCACTCAGAGGTAGCGAACCAGACGTCCAACTCCCGTGACCGGTACATCTTTAGTAATCTGCTTTGAACTGACAGAGTAGAACCGCTGATGTCCGCCCAGATGCCCTCGAGACGGATAGGTGCAGTCCTACTTGCCCTCATCGTCGTCCAGTCAGTGTTCGCAGGAACGGTGAGTGCAGACACAGGCACAGCTGTCGAGCAAGAAGGCGATATTGCCACGTTCACTATCACCCACTACGGAAACGGCCAAGCGAAAGTCCAGGTTGGCACCAGAGAAGCCCGCTATATGGTGAATATGACTGTGCGTGGCGGGTACGACGATAAGGTGAAAATCCGGATGAACACCCACAAAGCAGGTGGGTGGACTGGCGCATCCGCCAGTGAAGTCTTCTCAGCGAAGGGTGGCCGGATCACCAACATCGAGCGGGCCACCAGTCCGCTATCCGACCCGATTGACCCCGGCGCGTACCGGATTTACACGTACACTGGTGGCAACCTCGACGACATCGGCGTGCTCTCCCTTCAGGAACGTTCGACGAACAATGCGACCGTGTTGACGGCCCCGAGAACGGCGAATCTCGACTCGCTGAGCAAGCTCAAGAAGCACTCGGTCGAAGCAGGCGAAATCGCGAACGGTGACTACCTGATTACGAAAATCAACGCGAGTGGCCTTTCCGGGTACATTTCGGACGCGAATGACTTAGAACAGGAAACGCAAGGAGTCAGTCTGTCCATCTACACGGAACGCCCCAACGCTGGACGTGAATCGGTTGAGTTGGACTCTGGCGAATTCTACCGCTCCGGTGACCAGATGTACCTTGGCTTCGATACCAGCGACTTGGACGTTGAACCCGACTCCACGTACCGTATCGAATTCGAGGTCGATGGCGATCAGAATCCCTACGTCTCTAAGGGGGAGACAGAAACCCTCACTCGGAAAGTACAGATCAAAGAGCGCGTCATCGACTTCGACAAAGATCCCGTGGTGGTCGGTGCTGCGAAGAACCAGCGAATCCACCTCTCAAGCACGGTCGCACCAGGAACGAAGTTCTCCTTCGAGCTGCTCTCGGAGTCGATAGATAACCCGTTCGTGAAACGGGGATCTGCCACCGTCTCAGAGGACGGAACGCTCGCCCCGAAATTCAACTTCAACGACGTCAACGGGAAGACCTCCTTCGAGATCACCATCGAGGGTGAAGGCATCACGGAAACCGGATACGTCGGTGGACTGCCGGAACCAGAGACGGAAACAGAAACGGAGACAGAGACGGAGACACCAACTGGAACGGAGACTGAATCGGATACAGGGTCCGGAACGTCAACTAACACGTCAACGTCCACGGAGACTGAGAACACGACAGCGAGTGAGTCGGGTGAGAATTCATCGAACACAACGAGCCCTACCTCGCCTACTGGCAACGAAACTTCGACCACCAACAACAGCACGGACGCCAATCAACCGTCGAACGAAACGTCGACGAATAGCACTCAGAACGAGTCCGCGCCGACACCCAGTAACCCCGGAGGGAGTGGTGGTGGCGGTGGCGGTGGCGGTATCCCGACGAATATTATCTCGATGGGGATTGCCGTAGTGGTAGTCGGCGTGATCGTGAAGGTCGTGACCTAACAGCCGCCGTCGATTTCCACGGCGTCACCGGCTTCAACTCGTTCTGTCGCGTACCCATCTGGCACTTCAAGAACGTACTTCGCTTGTCCCGAGTAGTGGTATTTCGGTTCTTCTCCAGTTTCATCCGGCGCTGGTGCCTCTGCGCTGTGAATAGTCGTTATCTCACACGACGAGTTGATGAAGACGATATCGATGGGGAAGTCCATATCCCGCATCACGTACGTCTGTTCCGTGGCCTTGCCGTGGACGAATAGCATTCCTTTGCCCGTCGCCAGGGAATCGTGGTTGCTCAGTCCGGTCACCCTCTCAGATCGAGTGTTCGCAACCGAAGCATCAACGGTCCCGACAGAGCTACCGTTGGTCTTGAGGGTGACATCAACTCGGTCTACAGTCTCTGCTTGTTGTGGTGCGAAGAGGAACGCTCCCGTCACACCAGCTACAATGATGAGGAGGGCAACAACGCCGAGACCGTACACTTCCCAAGGGAGGGGCTCGTCACCAGGGAAATCCATACTCGGTATAGCCGCGTGCTCCGTTATAAGGATACCCCAGTTGGGTTCGTTTTTAGCCACCTGAGGTAGGTGGATTGAGTAATAGAAGGGTTCTTCCTAATGAATACGCCAAACCAGCCAGAATCTGAACCGGACACGGTGGTCGTACCTGGAGGAGATTACCAGCTCGTCGTCCCCGATCTCAACTCCCCTGTCATCGACCTGCTGAACAACACAGCCACGCAGGAACTCGTCCGAGTGACACCAAGCGGCGACTGTTACTCGGTCGCGTATCGGGCGGATTCAACTGCGGAGTGGGAGCTACTTGCGGAAGTCACCTCGATACAGGAGGCCGCGAAGAAAGCAGCCTACGTGCAAGAATTCGACATCGAGGTAGTTGAAGACAGCCGGACCGGTCTCGGGCAGGTCTACCTACGCCCAGGGCAGGGCGGTGGATTAGCGGTTCAGTCACGGAACCATTTCCCCATCCATCTCACCCGGAGCACGCCCGACCCATCCCGTGTTGGGAGTGAGATCCTCGTCGAAGCCCCAAGCGAACAACAACGAGCCATCTTCGGGAAACCAGCATTCACGGTGAAAACCCGGACGAGCCAGACAGAACAGTGGCAAACTATCCACGCGATACACGAGCTCGTCAAGCCGTCCGATGCGCTCGCCGCTCTCAAGAACATCGCAGACGTCGATATCTGGACGCCAGACGCACCTTCATCGCTTAGCGAATTCGTGACGAGGCCAGAAACACCGTCTCCTGCGTGGTTCTAACAGACGCAACACCACTCAGGCAGCCAGATAACCGCGTTTCACCCTCCAGAAGGCAAAACATCAAGTGCCAGTACGGAGAAATTCGCGGCTATGGCCGCTTCCTCAGAACCAACTCCCGGCGAGGAGATACAATTGGAGGAACACACACCACCTCTCAAGCGGTGTTCGTGCAGCGCTTGTAGTTCGTACTTTAGCGAGCCGACAACCGTCGAAACCGCTCACGTAGTTGTCGACCACTGGAACGACGCACACGCCGACATTCTCTCGAACAGCTTCACGTCGTTCGCGACGGAAGAAGTCGAGTGCCACACGCTCACCGAGGGACTCTCGCAAACCCGAGAGCAGCACCTCTTCATCACCGTCTACGACGTGCTCGACGCTGACGGCGCGGACGTACTCAGCAAGGCGTTCGTCGCAGATTTCGAGTACGGGGATATCTGCATCGCGTGCGGCACCTCGATCTACGACCTGGAGGACACCGGGTACGAGGAGTTACCGTCCGAGAAGCCGTTCCCCCGGTACATCTGTGACTCCTGCGCTGCACAGCGGAAACTTGAGCGTCGGAAAGAGAACAACAAGCAACTCGATGAGTGGGCGGTCGACGGCTAGCTACCATCCTGTTTGAGGAAGCGGTTTTCACTTGGAACGAGGGGGGTCGGGCCTGTTTTTATTCGCCCACGCTGGTAGAGCGAGTTTCCACTAATGCCCTATTTAGCCCCGTATCGGCACGAACTCCGGGATGTCGTCAAGCCACTCGCGGACGCGATCACCGCCACGAGAACACACTCAACTGGGCGGCGTTTCGACAACGTCCTCGACGAGATCGAAGAACTCCTACAAGCAGGCACCATCCCACGTGAGAACGCAGAGGAAGAATACGTCTCAGTCGTCGCCGCTTGCCGCGAGAATCCGCGTGAGGTCAGTGACGAAGAGCTCGCACGCGCCGTTGCCGCTGTAACCGTCGCGACCAAGACGGACATCCTGGGCGCGCTCTACCAACTCATCGGGCGGACCGCTGAAGACTACTTCAACCAGTACTTCACACCCCCGAACGCCGCAGACGCCCTTCGCGGCATCGGAGAATCCACGAGAGGCCATTTCGAACCACCAGAACCTACCGTCGAAAACGTCAGCGGCCAGTCCGCCCTCGGGATGTTCGGGGGCGAAACATCAGATTCGGCACGTACAGACGGGGGCGCAATCGACGACCCCAGCAACGGGACAACCGTGTTCTTCGATCCGGCGTGTGGGAGTGGCCGGTTACTGTTAGCAGCTGGTCGCGGAACCGAGAACGCCGTCTGTCTCGGATGGGACATCGAGCGGACTGCGGCGCGAATGACCGCGCTCACGCTCGGCCTTGTCGGTATCCCCAGCTGGGTCGTCGGTGGGGACGCGCTGACGATGGGGATGCGGGAAATCTACCGTATCGGCGCAGATGGCGAGAACACCCCCCAGTATTTCCGGAGTTACCAGCCGGAAGACGCCCCAGAAATGCCAAAATCGAGGGACTACGAATCCGGGGAAAACACGGAATGTTCTGCGTTCAACCCCCGTGAAGCACTCTCCTCACCCGCCGGCAGCGTCGAGGACTGTTTCACCGAAATCGAATGCGTCCTTCGGCGTGGCGTCAACCAAACCGTTGGGAACCCCCCATTCGACAAGTGCGACCTCAGCGAGAACGGCACCGGGCCACTCTCACTCAGCCGATTCGATACCGCTCACCGGACGATCGGTGACCACGACACGAAGACCAAAGGCTCCCAGCGGTACGAGTGGCTCTTCCTCGAGCACGCCCTGAACTACACGCTCCCTTCGGGCGCGGTCTCGCTCATCATCCCGACGTCGATGCTGGGGAACCCGACTGAGCAGGCGGAACGTCAGTGGCTGATGGGGCAAGCATACCTCGACGCCAGTATCGAACTCCCGCCCGCGACGTTCGCGCCTGAAACGACGACCGGCACCAGCATCATCGCATTCGTCCCCCGGCAGGCGGATGCCGAAGACCTGGACGTCGACTATCAGATCTTTATGGCCGTCGCAGAAGCAGTGGGCCAGAACGAAGACGGCACCAGACTCTCCTACACAGACGACGCCGGTACGATCGCCCTCGATACCGAGTCGCTCCCGCGCTACTATCGAGGCCACGAGTGGCTTGGCCGCGACACCATCACGCAGCCGGACGACGACCTCTACGCCGTGCTCAAGAACCACCGGGATATGCGTCAGGAGTCTTCGGAAGCCGCGTGATCCAAGGCAGGGAACAGTCGTGTCTAAAGGAGTTTGTAACCTCCCACAGGGGGTAGAGAGATGAGTGTTCGCCAGATAGACTACTCGAAGCGGGTTGAGCAATCAAAGGGCGCAAAGTTCCGGTCGTCTGTCGCTGGGATTGACCGGATGCTGGTTCTGGAAGAGCCGACCGAGGTCTACGAGGTGATGTACGGCGAGGTGTTCACGTTGGACAGTCTCGCGTTCTCGGCGTTCAAGAACGAGAACTATCCCCTCGATGGGCATTACTGCCGGAGCGAGCAGTTCCGTGACGACCACCCCGAAGCGGATATCTTCGAAGCCGGTCCCGAGATCTACCTCGTGCCGTCGACCGCGTCCTACGATATCCTCCAGCAGCTCCCCGCGAAGAACCCAGACGCCCTGAAACCGAAGCCGAAAGACGCAGGGTCAGCGTCAACAACGCAGGAGACGCTCTTCCCCTATCCTGGCGGGAAGGGGCGGTTTACGGACGAGATCATCGATTGCCTTCCGTCGACGCGAATCTACGTCGAGCCCTTCGCGGGAAGTGCATCCATCTTCTTCAACCGCGACCCGTCGCCGTGTGAGATTCTAAACGACCTCAACTCGGATATCTACACGTTCTTCAAGGTCGCTAAAGACCAGCCAGCGGCGCTCATCAACTGGGTCGAGAAAGTGCCGTACGCTCGCCAGCAGTACGAAGCGTGGGTCGGGGAGTGGATGTCCGGGCATCGTCCTGACGACCCTGTAGAGCGTGCAGGGCGATTCTGGACGCTCCAGCAGATGAACCAGATGGGGAAGCTCAACACGGAAGCGGGCTTCAAGACGGGCGCAGAGTACCCGGCCTCACGGACATTCTACAACGCTCGGAAACACCTACAGGAGACGGTCGACAGGTTCGCGGACGTCACCATCGAGAACCGGGACTGGATCGACGTCATCGATATCTACGACCACGAGCGTGCGCTGTTCTACTGCGACCCGCCCTACCTCAACAAGGCCGATGCGTACGGGCTCGAGGAGTTCAACCACGACCGCTTCGCGACCGTGATGTCGAAAATCGAGGGGCGGTTCGCGATCTCCTATGAGACGATTCCGGACGCCTTCAACACGGACGAGTTAGTCGTCGTCGAGGACTTCGGGAAGCGCCGCCGGCAGGGTGGCCAGCAAAAACAGACGCGCGAGCAGCTGCTGTTGAACTACGACCCCGAGACCGGGGAGCGTGTCGAACTCTCTGACCCGCAACCGTCGGACGAGATCGCGGACATCGCGACCAGCGATAGTCAGCAGACGCTGGACCAGATGTTCGGGTGAGCCTCAAACACCCCTACTCAAGCACGTATATACTCGTATATAAAGTAGACTTATACACCCACGGCCAGATACAACAGACGATGACAACCGACAAAGCAGAAATCGAACGAGAAGTCAAAGAATTCGGGAACGGGGCGCACGTCGTTCTCCCGCGTGAATTCCTCGGTGAAACCGTCGCAGTCACGCCCATCGAAAAGGACGGTGGACAGAAACTGCAACCACCGATCCAACAGGCGGACCTCGTCGAAGTCTTCGAAACCGAATCCAAAGAGAGTCTCACAAGCCACACAACAGAACGCGACAACTATCCCTACGAGAAGACGTACCAATACGACCAAGACCTCCGTCTCAAGATCGACACGGAATTCGTGTACGAAGACCAAGGCGATACCATCCGCCAGCTCGAAAATGGGCGGATTTTCTACCATTTCACCGGCTCGGAAGCAGAACCATTCGTCGACGAATCCGAAACTGAAGGCCGGGTGCTGGAAGTGACTCTCCTTGAGGACGATGTGGCACCCATCCTCAGCAACCCCGCTGTTGGGTACGGAGACTGGTACAGAATCAACGTCAACTGGAACGGTGGTACAGTTCTGTCTGCAATGTTCACACCACGCTTAGTGGGGCGTGGTGTAATGTACCTGCCAGGGATCACAGACTATGCATCAGTCGAGGAGTACCGCAATTCGGTGGAATACAAGCTCGCTGTATTCCTCTCAGACGTCACCGACGAAGAGTACCAAACGTACATCAACGCACTCGGGCTGGCTGAAGATGACTTCAACAGCAAGCATATCTCACCCAAAGCCACCTCAGAATCGGTGGAGGACCTCAAAACTCACACAACAGCATACCGGCGCTAACGAATCCGGATGGTCGAACAAAATCTCCGAAAGACGCCGGACTGGGTAACGCAAGCAGACGAGCGAATCCTAGAACTGTTAGTAGACACTGACCCGCTTCCAGCAAGCGCCATCCGCGAAAAGCTTGCCAGCATCAACTCTGCAACCGAATATAGCCGTGGACACATCTCCCGGCGTTGTAGCATTCTCGCAGAGAGCGGGTTCCTCAAAAAGCGGTACCGGAATTACTCTCTAAGCGATCAAGGATACGAATACCTATCCGGAGGCGACACGGCTCTAGAGTAACCCTGGCCAGTGGGAGTCGGGATCTGTTTTTGTTCTCCCTCGAAGAGTAGAGAGGAAGAATATAGGATGAGCCACAGCCAGAAGCCGCTAAGCGCATTCAGCGGTAGGCAGTCAGACACGCCACCGGACTCAGACCACACTGAGAACAGCACAACAGACACCAACAGGGAACTACCGGAGGGCATCTTCGCGGAGGGTTCGTTCTCGCGTCCTTGTGAGGACTATCCGGAGTCCACCATCAGCGAGTTGGCGGAATCCGCTATCGAACCACTCCTCTGCGTTCAGGATGGCGTCGTAGAGCCAGCATTCGCCTCAGTAGCCGGTCGCGGCGGAATGGGGGCACGGGAACCCATCGACAATCCGGACGCCGCCCACGCCGTTGCTGAGGCGTGCATCGGCCTCCCCGTCATCATCACTGGCGGTGGAACGAATACGCCGATGGGGAGTGGCGCGATCTTCGGGCGACTAACCGACGTCGAACGCGCCGACAACACCATCAGTGTGACCGTCTACGAGCTGTACCACCAGAACGGGAACGCCCGTCGCGAAGAGCAAACACGAACACTCGGTTCGTATCAACTCTCAGTTCCCGCAACACGACAGGACTGTGCAGACGCCATCAAAGCCCTCTCACAGTGGGAAGCCGGCAGCATCGACTTCCTCAACCCAGCAGCACGCCAGAGCCACGAACTCAGCGTCACGCAGACAGAACTGTTCGAGGACTTGAGTCCTGCCGACCGAGTCGATACGCCAGCGTATTCGACGACGCTAGAAGTCGTCTCAGAACCATTCGAGACGTACGCCGTCATCCCACGCGGGACGCTCACCGAACGAACGGTCAGGGTTCTCTCCGTCGTTGTGAGCAACCCGATTGGAGGCTACTACCAACTCGGCATCGACATCAGTTCCAAGTCGGGGTCAAAACCGAACACCAGTATTCCATCCTGCTATCTGAGCCACTCACAGGGACACCCGCCGTCCCCGAACACGGCATTCACGCGAGACACGTCCTTCCCGAGCACAGACCTCGATGTGACGCCGATCGACCACCCAACAGACCCGACAGTGGTTCCACCCGACGAAGACGTCCTTCAGTCCCCGCTCCCAGAACCCCGGATGCAGACCTCCCTGGAGAAGATCGACGGCATCGGTGAGAAGACAACACGGAAGATTCGGAAGCAAGCTAGTGAGCGGGTCACCGCCGAATCGCTCGCGTACGCGCTCTACGGAGACGGTGACACTCATCAAGAATCGGTCAGCGAGATTCGACGGGTCATCGACCGGCTACCCGGTAGCGAGGATATTTATGGCCAGCTGGAGTCCTACACGCCAACCGGAGGCGACGAATAATGTTCCCCTCTCCTCTCTTCGCGTTCGCCGGCTTCCTCTACAGCCGGGTGACTGGCGCACCCTCGTTGTTCAAGTACGTCATCGCGGTCTACTTCTTCTGGATCTCACTCCCCATCCTGCTGGGTGCGAGTAACCCCGTCACGCAGACCATCGTCTCTCTCATCGTGATCTATGTCGTGATCACGCTCAAACGACAGCAGGGATAACCGCCACAGTCGGTTTCTATCCACCCTTTGGGAAGTAGAATGTCTGGTACTCAAACAGAGCTTCCTCTTGGGGAGTCCATCACCGCAGACAGCGACCCCAGTAGCGAGCAGCCGCCGATGCCGGAGTCGCCGCCCAGTGAACTAGTCAGCAAGCCGCTACCACCCGTTGACGGACGCGAAGAGCTCGCACCTGACCGCGACATCTCGGTCAAGACAGGCGACCTTGTCGTGTCCTACGTTGGGACTGACGAGATGGAGTGGTACGGATTCCTCCCTGTCGCAGTCTACGGTCTCAGTACGGTCATCGGTATCTCTCTCCCCAGTTACCAGTACGGGGATCGCGAACTCGAGGAAACCGTCGAGTCGTACAGTACCTACCTGGACGAACCCCACACGCACGTCTACCGGGACGTCGCCCCCACAACCGAAGCCGGCGAAGAATCCGCATAACGGACGGTGTCGGTAGTCGATTGCCCCAAGGAGGATTTCAGAGGTTGGGGGTGGGGCGTTGTCAGAGGCTGCAACAATTACTAAACGGAGGGGGTCGATATCAAGAACGAGCCATACCGATGGAAGCCTGGAAGACCACAGAGTCTGGGCGCGAACTATACAGAGAGCCAGTAATCGCCTTTGCTGTGAAAACGGGGGCTCGAGAACTCCCACAGAAGAATGGGAGGAAACGGATCTCTCCGTGGCTACAGCCGATAACACTCGAGACTGTTATGGTAGGCGAACAACCGTTGGACGGCGACAATGATATGTTTGAAGTCGAATCAGACGGTGACTTCGAAATCATTCCTGCGCCGGATGAAACCTACAAAGTCACAGCTCACGCGGATGACGGAGTGGGCCTGGTGCTTGGGTACGTCCATCCGGGGGCGTCCACACCAGACTGGGACCAAGCGTTTGAACAAGTAGCCAACAGCGAACGCCCCGTATAGCAACGCCTGTAGCGTAAGGCGTTCTTGGGGCTACGTTACGGCAAACAGTTATCTTAGTTGGGTGTTCAACGTTCACTATGGGCCGGAACAAGTCGGGTGATGCCAGCAGCGATAAGCTCTCGAAAAGTGAGATCGAGGAGTTAGTCGGAAACATCACAGCCCGGTCATCGGAACGCCGGAATCGCAACGATGGCGGGTCAGCGCGAGAGAAATACACGTGCAAGTGCTGTGGGACAAGAGTAGACACCGGCCAGCACAAGTGTAGTATGTGCCAAGAAGCCGGCTGCTCGATGGGCGAGCGGAAATGCCGGTTCTACTAACGCGCCACCCCAGAATTGTAACCTAATACCTGCTTCTGGACTCTCAGGCCAACAGTTCGGTTCGGAACCCGCTCCGTAGCTCACGCGACGGATTGGGGGGGACCGCGTCTTACCTAACATTTGGAAGGGGGTCCGTGGGCGTGTTTGGTAAGATGGGGTTAGTTTGTACCCTCCCAGCGAGAAGTAGAGAGACTAGTAATGGAATCCGCAACAGACCAAGAACACCCAGACGCAAGTGCCGTCATTCAATCGCTCCAAGAGTGCCGAGAAGCCTGCACCGTCGGATACGGCGAGCGCTACCCGGAACCCGAAGCATCCGGGCTTATCGTCGAGGACAACAACTCCGCGACAGGCATCCACCACGAAAACCGAGCATCGGAGATCGGGTACGACCTCACAACGTTCGGAGCCGGCGTCGTCGGTGTCGAACGGTTCCTCTCCGTCCTCCACGCAGTCGGTCTCGATCCTCGCGGCGATTACGTCCGCGTCTACCGTGACTTAGGGCGGGGAGTCGATACTGACTACGCAGACCACTTCCTCCACGCCTGGGTGAACGACGACATCCTCGTGGCGTGCTCAAACAATCCCGTGACCGGCACGGGGTGTTCAGAGAACCATCGCGGACAGCAAGGTAGCGCAGGGTACATCGGCGTCGGCGGGGACGAGCAGCTTGTCGAGATGGCCGCTAATCGGATCGATGAGTGCTCGAACAGCAAGGGCAAGCGAGAGGGAGGCTTGTTCTTCTGATGGGTGAGAGTGGAACCCGCGAGGCCACCGTCGACGTGCCCGTGAAAGAGCGCCAGGAGCGCCGACCAGCACTCCACGAGTCAGAAGAGAAGCGTGGGGTGAGTCTCCACAACGGGCCAGCGGTCGCGTTCACCTCCGCTGGGGTTCGTGTCTACGACGACTCCTACGACGAGTTCGTCGAGCTATCGAACCGGGAGCTGGTCGAACTGCTCGCAAGTATTTATGGGATGGCGGAGAACTAACAGAGCAAGGATGTCTGGTGGACCAAGCGATGCGATCCGGCGACCTGAACCCGAGCGGGAACCCCGTCCCCAAGACGACGAGGGGACGTACTACTGCTACTCCGAAGGGTGTGAGCGCGAGGCGGATATCGCGCGCCCACGCCGGATTGCGTCAACGGGATTCGACCCGGTGGAGACGGTCGTAACGTTCTGCTTCCGGTGTCACTGCGCGTGGGAGACGCTCAAGGAAACAGGGAATCCGCTCTCCACCAGCATCGAAGTCGAGGAAACAATCGTCGAGGAGTTCGGTGATAAGGGCTGGAACAAAGCCCGGCTATATCCTCGATTGCTCGCGAACATCGTCTTATTCGATGACCCGCGCGGCAGTGACCCGCCAAGCGAGGACAGTTCGCTCGGAGATATCTTCGACCACGCTGGCGAACGTGGTGAGGACCTCCGCGAGAAACTGGAGACGCCAATCGACGAACAGCTGCGGGCGTTCGACTATCCCGACGTGAAGGCCGAAGTCGGAGAGTCAGACCCGTCCCAAGAGACCACATTCGAGGATTTCAGCGATGAATGAGGTTTCGGACCAAGACCGGGAGAACAGTCAGGCAGTAAAACTCGTCTCAGAACACATCGATAAGTTCCCACGGGAGTATAGCGACTCGGTGGAGGAGCACGCCGAAGTTCTCGCTGTGCGTGGTGAGTTGGAGCATCCAATAAACCGCGAGCCGGTAACTATTGCAGCCGGAGCGATCTACCTCGCTTTCCTTCTAAGCACCGACAGATTATCGCAGGACCGCGTTGAGGAAGGCACTGGTGTTAGCTCAACAGCAGTGAGCAAGACATACCGGGAGTTGTTGTACTATGAAGCCAACTCGGACAAGTCTGATATGTCATCTTGGTACGCTAAAGACATATCCATTGTAGAAAGCGAAGAAGATGAAAATGAAGAACGGGAAGGAAGAGGAGGAGAGGAAGTGGAGGAGGAAGTGGAGGATTCTCGTGGGGTAGAGGAGAGTGCGGAGGATTCTCGTGGGGTAGTCCAACGGCTCACCGGGTGGGTGTTTTCCCGTGACTGAATCAAACGGAACTCGCATTGGCATCACGGCGTGCAGCAAGTCCAAGAAGGGCGGCCCGGACTCGGAGGAAACGTACCCGGCGGAGGACCTCTACGATTCCTGGCTGTTTGATGGGCGGGTCGCCGCGCTGAAAGCGAACTGCGACCAGTGGTGTATCTTCTCCGCGAAACACGGCTACGTCAAGCCCGACGACGAGCTCGCGTGGTACGACCAGGAACTCAGCGAGTTGCCCGATGAAGAACAGCGCGAGCGCGCCCAGGATGTCGCCCAGAACGTCGCGGACGCCGACCGAGTGATGATCTTGATGGGGCGGAACTACGCTGACCCGCTCAAAGCCGCGCTCCCCGATAGCATCGACGTCGACGACCCCTTAGAGGGCGTCGGGTTGTTCGAGCAACGGGGTGAACTGGACGAGTTAGCCGAAGCAGGAAAACCAACGAGTCAGGCAACGATCGGAGAGGTGTGTGACGGCTCGTGACGCTGCGATGTTCGAACTGTCGGAGTTACGCGCTGGAGATCACCGAGCAGTCCTACTCGGACACCTCAGCGTTCGAAGCGTACGAGTGCGAGGACTGCGGAGCGACCGGGAATCTGACACACGAAGACAACCCGCCACGGACAACGCTCAGTGGCGATATCGAGCGTGACGGATCACTATGACGGATTCACTATCAGAGGACGTTTCCGAGTTAGGCTACCCTACCAGTGAGATGGAGTCCCTGCTCGAGGGAGCGCAGCATCAATACCTTCAGCAGGTCGAAGCGCACGGTCCGGGGAAGAACTGGCTTCAAGACGAAGCTCGCTGGCATATCTGGAAGGCGTGTGATGAACTCTTCCAAGCGAGAGACCACGCTCATCGCGGTGACTACGAGCAGTCGCGCTATCACTTCGGTGACGCACTAAACCATATGCTGTTCGCGATGGAGATCGTGAACCACGCAGACCAGAACACTCGCCGCGAGCAGTAGACGTGGTACACGGAGGAGACGATGGCAACAACAACTCGTGAACCCTCAGAGCCCAGTATCGATATCTCGCCACTCCGTCCGGATGGTGTCTGGCAGTTCTTCTACGACATCCGTGACGTCACCAATCTCAATCCTGCCGAAGAGCAAGAAGAGCCGTGGGAGGCGACCGTCGGTGGTGAGCGTGTGGGGATGGCTGTTGTCGACACCTTCCCAACAGACACCGCATTCGTCAGTCGGCTTGCGGTGAAACCAGCGCACCGAGAGCAAGGCGTCGGAGCCGCAATCCTTCACGCGCTCATCGACGAGTACGGCCACATCAGCTGCCGCGTCCACGAAACCAACGACGCAGGAGAAGCGCTCGTCCGTTCTGTGGGTCTGGTGGAGGAAGAATCCCGGTTCCGGCGGTTGAAGCGATTCGAGTCACCGCCCGAGGAGTAATCCCTGGAGTAGGGGTGTCGGTTTCTATCCACCGGAGAGAGTAGAGTGGTGTTCGCGGATTCATTCGGTTCAGCCGCTTTCAGAGGAGGATACGTATGATTAGGATGCCAACGTACGATATTGCACCGCCGGACGACGCCGTCCGAACTGACGCGATCCCCAAACCCGAACCCAAGTCCGACCCAGTCGATATCTGGGAGTCCAACCGGATACTCGAAGTCCCGAACGGTGTGGGGGAGAAGGACCGCGCCGTCCTGTTCTCAGGCGGTGACGACTCGCTCGCGCTCACGCACTTGGCGATGTCGAACGGCTGGGCAGACTTCGTCGTCCACCTGGACACGGACTCGTCGATACCGGAGAACCTCGATTACGTGCGGTCAATCTGCGAGGAGTACCAGTGGCCGCTTCTCATCATTTCGTCTCCGATGCCGCTGGATACGTTCGCGTACCGCTACGGCTTCCCTGGCGCGTCCTGTCACCGAATGGCCTTCCAGTATTTCAAGGGCCGGCAACTCGGCTACTTCTATCGGAAGAAGCACGGCGACGTGAAGTTATTCTCCGGGGTTCGGAAGCTCGAGTCCGACCGACGAATGGAGAACATCGAAGCAGAAGTCCAGTACGAAGACGCCTCCAAGAGCGGCAACTTCACCGGCTGGTGGGTCAGCCCGCTCATCGACAAGAGCGACGAATGGGTCCAAAAATACCGTGAGCGCCACGGTCTCCCACGGAATCCCGTCTCGCAGAAGATTCACCGAAGCGGGGACTGTCAGTGTCTCGCCTTCGGGAAACGCACGGAGGAACTGATAATGATCGAAGCGGAGTACCCGGAGTTCGCGAAGTGGCTGCTCAACGTCGAACGCCGCGTGCAGGAGTATCGGGGGCGGGTCTACCAACTGGAGGACGAGTACCCGGATGTGGCCACGCAGATGCAGGAGAAACGCGAGGAGACGAGGCCGTATCCGATGAAGCTCACCGTTCTCAAAGAGCACTTCCGCGACGTCTACAACGAGATCGTAGCCACGCCAACGGATGAAGCAGTCCTCCGTGGGCGGATGGAGAACACGAGCTATATCGGACACGGTGGAATGTCCTCGCGTGAACTTCGAGACCTCACCACCTCAGCAGACACAAGCCAGACGACGCTCTGTGAAACGTGCGGAGATGCCTGTACCACGCTCGCGACCTCCGTGCAGCGCGACATCGAGGAAGCGGCCAGTGAATTGGCTTCCGAATCGGCCACCTCTTCAAGCGGCACGCAGACAACGCTCGCAGATATCGTCGCTCAGTGATTCTTTTTAGCTCCCCAGTTGAGTGAGGAGTTCTATAATATGGGAAGCGCTGACCATCCAGTACACGAGGAAAGAACCGATTCGTGTGACTACTACCGTTTCAAGGAGGTGGCCGCCCCGCACACTGGGCAGGCACTATACCTGAACCACCCCTCGCTCGGGTGGGTGCCTGTTCTCGACCAGTTCACGGACATCGAGATCGACCGTGTCGTCATCGCAGTCGGTAGCCCGAGCGGTGGCGCATTCAACACGCTGTACGAAACGTTCTACAGCGAGTACGCGGATCTGGTCTTCGACGCGGCAACAGCCGAGGACATCTTCCCAGAGCGTCTGCGTGAAGGAGAGTTCGAACCGGCAGACGAACTCGTTTCTGACTTGCCAGCGTCGACGCCAGGGGAAAGCAATCTCGCAGCACTCGATGAGGAGGCTCTATGACGGGTGACCAGCAGGCGCTGTCGGCGTTCCAGAACACAACGCACGAGGCGGTCGCAGACCCATCTGACGAGACCCCCTCCCCAACCAGCACCGACACTCCCGATTCGCAGTCCGAATCCGACTCAGCAGGATCGAGTGAGGGGCTGCTCGCCGGCCTCTACGAAGACATCCGGGTCGCCGCGACCGAACTCCCTGACGCGCTTCTCGAGAATCCAGTCACTGTGCCGCTGGAGCCGCCATCTGGCGGGTTCGTCACCAACGGGGTTCCTGAAGGTATTCCCGCACTTCCAGCGTCGATCGGGAACTGGAAGCTCGCCGTGAAGGGTGATGAGTCCATCATCTACGCTGCTGACGGGAAAGCCTACGACGAACGCTGGGGCGGCGGTGGCGCAATCCACCGGGTTCGCGTGAACCTAAACGATGGAGGCGTCAACAGAGACGACCTGTATCATCGGAGTAGCGAATCACTCGTCGGATACACGAACGGGGATCGGATACGGAATGCGTCAGTCGATGATACTGGACCGCTCCTGAAAGTTCCCGGTCACAGTGTCGGGAACAACGAAGGCGACTTCGCGTGTCTCCACGGAACGGAACACAAGTCAGAGGACATCTACGAAGCAGTCGTCGACCTTCTGTTACACCTCCACGTCACGCCGACACCGCTCTCGAACTACGTTCCGATGGACCCCGATACTGGGTGGGAGTTGACGAAACTCACTCCCCGGAATGCTGTCTGGAGGGCACCGGCACCCGAGCAGCTGTCGAAGGAAACGGTCCAGATCTCGTTAGCGGCGAGTCGTGTCACCCTGTCCGCCTACGACGAGTCGGATAGTCTCCCAGACAGACTCCGGTCTGCCGTACCAACGTTCTCTGAGGAGACCGAGACCATCATCACAGCCGAGGAGGGGTGTGCCAGCACCCCGGCGACGTCCGCTGGCTGCCTCCTCGTTCGTGAGGCCCTGGAGCGAAGTCCAGAACAGTTAGTCCAAGAGTCGGAGCTTCCTGAGCGCGACGAGAATAGTGACAACTGACCACCCATAACGTTAGATAGGTGCGGTGCATCCTATCACGGGAAGCCGCCGAATCCGGTTCGAGAGGCAGTCCAATGAACGTCAAAGACACAATCGCAGACGCATTACCAGACACGTTCCACGAGTCCAAAGGCAACCGCGTAGTCGGAGCAAGCTCGGACGATGCGTGGGTGTTCAAACAGAAGTACCATCAACGGTTCCTCGTAGTGAAGAAGGCTGGATTTTCGAGCGGGCAAGAAGGATTCTTGGTCGACTACTGGTATCCCGAAGCTGGCGAAACGCGAGAGAACAAGTACGATAGCAGTCCGCGTGCGAAACACCAGTCGCAAGAGGTTGCGACCAGTATTCACGGTCTCTCGGAGACGATCAAGGCGTCAGCCGACGAGTTGGAAGCCCCCGTTCCCGCCGCTCCGTGAAACACCGTTACTGTGTTTCAGATAGGCGGGGGTGACCACCGAAACTGATAAGCGGGTACCACAAGCTATCTCAATCAGACCTATGACAGCCGGCTTGTTAGCTTCGAGTATGATGGCCACCCCCGTCCCGCTGCTCATCGGGGGGTTGTTCAGTTCACTACAAGTGCTCCTGATGGCGTTATTCCTGGTCTCGTCAGGATTCATCTTCACAGTCGTGAAGAAGGAGATGTCTATCACAGGCGCACTCGGCGTTGCCGGTGGCCTCTGGCTCATCAGCTCCACGATGACGTTCCTGATGCTGTAACGGCAATCAGTTTTAGTACTTCCAATCCCGAATTTTCCTCAGCCGTAGCAATTCCCCCATCTCTTGCTTCGAGACAGTCTGTGTCCTTCTACTCTCAGTATACCGGAGCCGGTAGTTTTCGTCGTCCACAAGTTCAATGTCCACACTCTCGCCAACGCGGGTATCCTTTGCACTTAAACACTCGCCCCACGAATCTAAAAACTGGACAACGTCATCAAATTCACCGACCACAACCTCGGTAAGTCTCTGCAAATACTCCTCTAAAACGACCTGTGTGTCCCGGAGGAAAACTTTGTCCAAGCCCAAATCCATCCAGTATTCAGCCTTTTGGATCTCTTTCCACACTCGCCGAGACGAGTGGGCAGGTACCGGCTTTGGGTCAATGGGCTCCATCTGGCTAGTCGATGGCCCACACTTACCACCCACCAGCAGATTCTCTAACGATTCCGATGGCGACCCTTCGATGATAGCGTCTACCGAACAACGGTCGTAGTAGCACGCTCTTGCTGGCTTCCCCAACACATTTGAGAGCGACCAATACGACCAATAAACCCGATTCTCACGCTCCCAATTATCACCCACTAACCCGGTCGGTAATTGCGCCATCCTATCGACATCCCCATCTCTGACAGCCCGACCCTGTCGAGTATCCAAGGGACATACCCCCGCAGGATTCCCATCGCGAGCCAACCACGTGAACGCTTCATCAAATCCAATCTCCGTGTATGCAGCCACTTCGCCGGCTCGCTCCTTCAAACGCACCAGATCCTCCCTACAAGCATCCTGATATGCCTTTAATTGTTCATTCCAGAATTCTTCGCAAGAACCCTCGGCATCTTGCTCAGTCATATATCAGACAACGGCTTGGGTGGGCATAAAACACCAGTTAAAAGCCAAAATTGAGCTTTGAACCAGTACTGCAAAGTTGTGTTTTTACCCTCCGAGTGTAGGCAGGAGAGAAGTAGAGAGGTAGCTACGGCTACCGGAGAATCACCAATGTCAATCGAACCCCACCGCAACGACGGCCACCTATTCAGTACCGACTACTTGCTCACACCGAACCGGGATGTCGCAGAGTCGATTCTGTGGCCAGTCCCCGTCCTCAACCAGTGTGCGAAATCCAGCATCCGCCTCGATGGGCTTGAGATCAGCCCCGGAGACATCCTTGAGCTCATTTCAGCAGAGCGCGAGGAGTTCCTCCTAGTCGTCACTCTCGTCAGCGATGGGGCGCAACACACCACAGCCGACTACACAGGCCTCATCTGCTACTCGACGAACACCGAGTCGTTCCAGCACCTCCAACAGTTCAACTGTCGGGCAGCGGCACCGACAGAGGTCACACCGAACCAGGACCACACAGACTTCAACGATGCAGACAGCCACGTCCTCATCCACGGCCAGCAGGCCTACGCCGTCCATAGTGATGTGGTAGACCCACTCGACGATGATCCGGTCGCGTCTGTCTCATTCGTTCAGGATTCCCCCGTCGCAGGCGAGTACACGCAATCGCGGCCAGAGGGCTATTATCCCTACAGCAACCCGCCGAATCCGATGTCGCCCAGCTACCCGAGCGGGACGTACAGCGTCGACGCAGACGCAGTCCTCAACATCAACGACGTCGAGGACGAGCTCTTCCAGGGGGACGCGATTGACGTGCTGAAACAGATACCCGACGAGACGTTCCACGGCTGGATAACCAGCCCGCCGTATCCCCAGTCACAACGTGACTACGAGGTAGATGGACAGATCGGCGTCGAACCCACTCCCGGAGCGTATCTGGAGAACCTACTGAGCGTGATTCTCCAAGCGATGCGGGTCACGCGAGCAGACGGGACTGGCTGGGTGATCGTCGACGACGCGATTAGCAACGGAGAGTACGTCGGCGTTCCCGACCGGCTGGTCGCCCAACTGAAAGAGGAGGGCTTCAAAGTATTCCACAACGGCCCGTGGGTCAAAACGGGTGGAAAGCCTGACCCCGCACCCAATCGGTTCGCGCACACTCACGAGCGCGTCATCGGCATCGCGAAGTCCGACGACTATGTGTTCGACCGGCGGGCCGTTGAGGACCAATCGGACGTTCTGTCGCTCCCGACAAACGCACAGAGCGACTTCGACGCACCCGACGTCGATGGAGTCTCTCACGACGCGATGTTCTCCGTCGAGTTAGCAAGCCATCTGCTCACGGCGTCGATCCCCAAGCACACCTGCCCAGGATGTCGAGCGCCGCTCACTCCGCAGTACGAGGTCACTGACATCCTCGATCTGAAGGACAATCGCCACAAAGACCGCGTGCTGGATGCGTTCCATCGAACGCCAGAGATGACGCGGGAGCACGCTCGGGCGTGTCGCTCTATCGGGCTCGGTGATGCAGGGCAAGCCGCTCGAACGCAATCGGGGACGGGCCGGAACAGCGACCGAGTTCAACAGCTCGTCGACGAAGTTCGGGAGTCGGATTTCCCCTCGTCCTACATCCGTGAGTTCAGTTACGCGAAAAAGCACCTCACTGGCTACAAGCAGACCTGCGACTGTTCGGACATCGACGTCGAAGAGAACACGGTCGGTGGTCTCGTCCTTGACCCGTTCGTGGGGAGTGGGACGACGTGTACTGCTGCGATTCGCCACGACCGCCACTACACCGGCATCGACCTCAACGAGGACTACATCGACCTCGCGACCGAGCGGCTCTCGTCGGGCGTCAACTCCTCTCTGACGGAATTCTTCTGACCAAGCCTGCGCGACCGAAGAACTAAATCGGTTACAGGAGACGTAGTAGCCGTAGGCCGACATCATCCGAGAGACTATGAACGCACTCACGAGCCCAAATAGCGACAAGATCGACACCAGCACCGAAGCCATCGAGGGTCACGACCAGTGTATGGCGTATAAAGGCGAATACGAGATGTGTGACGGGGACGTTGCCGGACTGTACGACGGCCTCCCGCTCTGTAGCCACCATCTCGACAAAGCCGATATCTACGACTATCCCCGCGTCAAGTAGTATGGCGTCGGGATTCTACTACCACACCGAAGAGTTCGATCCAGAAGAATTCGCCAGCAAGTGCGCCGACCGGTTAGAGGACATCCCCCAGAATCCCAGCGAGGTCGTCCTGCGGACGAAAGAAGCGGTAGACCCGCAGGACTTCTTCGACTCAAATCTCACAGCAGACTGGAGGGCGGCAAACTACGGGGAGGATATCGTCGATTTCGACGTGCCGTACACCGAGTTGAACGAGGAGAGCCGGGAACGGGAGCTCGAGGTGTTGTCTACTACTTACGGCCAGTTCTTCGTGGTCGAGCTAGACGTTCAGGCTGACGGTGAACAACACAGATGTAGTGCGCTAATCGAGATCCGGGGCCGAGTACAGGAAGGGAAGACCGAATTCTTCGTTCAAGAACTCATCAGCGGCGAAGCAGGCCTTTAGAGGGGTATCCTAACCGCTAGTCAAATTTGGGGCCGTCCTCTTCGAGCTCTTATTACAAACTAGCGCCCATCTAAACACCGATCAGAACCATTCTCATTAACCCTTGAAACGTTCTAAGTATATTACTTCGCAGTCGAGTTGTTCATAGAACGGTTTTACCTGGTCGAGGCAGTCAACCACACACTGATCGTATCCAATATCCTCCATAAATTCGTGGACTAACTCTGATGCTATGCCTCTTGATCGGTACGCCTCCCGGACATATAGCCCGATTAAGTGTGGCAATTCGGGATGGGGGTGAGAGACGCTTACATTCTTGTCGTTTTCGTCAGCGATAAGAATCGCAATGTGCTCCCCATCAACACTTCGGGTCCCGACGTAATCAGCCCGGACATCATAATATTCACCACTCTCATCCTGATGAATGGTCTCACCTTCCGAAGCCCACCGGATACCTGTTGATTCGGATATTTGGACAGCAGGGAAGCAAACGTCTGGCCTATCGTCTATGATTTCGACTAGTGATTTTCCGGACGGTTCCTTGTACATATCTTATTCGTAGAGGGATAACGAAGCAAAAGCTCTGTGGTGGTGTATAGAAGAGGCTCAGATTCGAAAATCACCGTACAAGAGACGGCGATTTTGTTGGTGCTGGTGGTGAACAACCGATGCTTGTTACACGCTCCATTCCCCGATTTTCCGTGTCACACGCGCGGAAACGCACCGACCCTAGGAGTCGGCACCTAAGCGATTTTCGCGTTCGCCCAACACGCAACCGGACCAATGGAAGTCACGACGAAATAGTTTCCGGTCACCCACCCGCTTAGTCTGTCATCGGCTCCGGGGGTGTGGGGTAAGGAGGGGTTTTTATCCACCCACGGAAGCCACGAGAGGCTATGAAGAAGAATACAGGAGGAAACGATGGGGAATAGTGCGCTGCGCGAACTCGCGCACATCGAGGAAGTCGACCTGAGCGACTATCACGGCGAGACAGTCGCGATCGATGCTCACCACTGGCTGTACCGATACATCACGAGCCTCGTTCGCTACCAGGACGAATCGGTCTACACCACAGAAGGCGGGGCTGAGGTCGCAAACTTGGTCGCGCTCCTTAGAGGACTTCCGACGCTCCTCCGTGAAGACATCACGCCCATCTTCGTCTTCGACGGACAGCCACACGAGATGAAAGCCGGCGAGATCGAGAGCCGTCGGACAGCGAAAGCTGAAGCTGCGGCGAAGATGGAAGCAGCAGCAGAAGAGGGCGACGTCGAAGCGATGCGGCGGTACAAAGCCCAGACGCAGTCGCTTACAGAGACTGTCCACAAGACGACGCGAGCGATGCTGTCGAAGTTGGGGATTCCCTATGTCGAAGCGGGTGGTCCAGGTGAGGCGTACGCTGCGAAGCTCGTCGAGAAAGGATACGCGAGCGCCGCGCTCACCGATGACTACGATGCGTTGCTCTTCGGGTCGCCAGAGACCGTCCGGCAGTACAGCGGGAAAGGCCCGGCTGAGCAAATGGTGCTATCCCCAACGCTCCAGACCCACGAGGTCACGCACGAGCAGTTAATCGACATCGCGCTCCTCTGTGGGACGGACTACAACGATGGCGTCAGTGGTATCGGGCCGAAACGCGGCCTCAAGTACATCCGTGAGCACGGTCGGGCGGAAGGTGTACTCGAACAGCGCGGTGAGACCATCACGCACTTAGACCAGCTCCGAGAACTATTCTTAGAGCCACAAACAGGAACCTTCCCGTCCAGCACGCCAACTCGGACGACACCGGATTACACGGCTGTCGTGTCCTATGCGCGGGATTGGGAACTCCCCGGCGAGTTCATCCGCAAGAACATCAATCGGTTCCCCGGCTACTGACGGCCACACCCCCATCGAGCAATGCTCAGAACCAAGCAGACTCTCAGACTTGCCAGCGCACTGACCGCCGCCCGACAACAACGGTATCGGGAAACGGGCGAATTACCGACCGAGAATCCGACAGCGCTCCACGGGCAGTGTCCACGGAACGCCTACGTGCTCGCGTCGACGCTCGAGGACTTCGGGTTCAGCCCGATGATCGTGTGTGGCGGGTTCGCTGAAGAGCCGATCGGCCCCGATGGGATTCCACGCTCGTCACTTCCAACGACCATCCGTGAATGCCGGGATGAAGGCCAAATCCATTACTGGGTCGAAGCACGCACCCGCACCGTGAAGGCGGATTTAGCCGCAGAGTTCCCCGACTCTCATCCTCGGCAGGGGCGTCCACTCATCAGCCAGTCCGTTCCATCGAACTACTACTATCTCGAGGACGGTCTGAGGTACACCTTTAATCCCCCGCCACAGTAGAAGTAGTAACGAGAGCGAAGTATGATCCCTTGCATCCCCGAACACGTCGGTGAAGCCCGTTGTCCTGAGTGTGGCGAAAATCACAAAGAGTACGGAACGCTCCCAGAGCGCGTACTTTCCCCCATCGACTTGGATGACATCCTTGAAATCGACTCTGTCGATGCGCTGATGCCGATTTTCAAGGTCCGGGGAGAGGACGAAGACGGGTACTATATGCAGGTAGTGCCCGCGCTCGTCGTCGTATCTGGGGATACGGTTCGTGTCGTTTGGCTCAATCCGAACACCGACCACGGGTGGGTAACGGTTCGAACCGAGACTGACGTCGATCAACCAGAGCTGCTCGCAGAAGAACTTGGTCTAACGCTCCGCGAAAGCGCGATGCAAGAGACTGAAATTGAGGGGATGGAGGTCGTGAGAGAGGACTATGTGGCCTGAGCACCTGGAAGAGGGTTTTTGCCCCCCGAGGAAATGTGAAGGAGTATAGGTAGGTTCGCCGGAGTCCCCCTCAGTCGAACTTGGCCCTGTACCAAGCCAACCCGAACGAAACACGACATCCCACTCCAGACCACGTATGACACAACCACCGGACCTCGATATCTCGGCAGAAAACAAAGCGATTCTCGCGGAACTGATGGACGCCCACGGCTACGATGGGCTGAAGAAAACGCAAGCGTTCGCCTTCGAGAACGGCATCCTCAACGAGGGTAACGACCTCCTCATCGCAGAGACAGGGAACGGGAAGACCCTCACTGCGGAGGGTGTCGTGAGAAAGCACCTTAACAAGGGGAACCGGGTCGCGTATCTCGTCCCCTCGATTCAGTTGGTGTGGGCGAAGAAAGAATCCCTCCAAGAGTGGGCTGAAGACGACTACTCGGTCTATTCCGGTCACGGGAAGTACCGGACCGCAGATATCGCTGTCGGCACGTTCGACTCGTTCTACCAAGCGATTCTCCAGGGTGCAGAAGGCGCGCGTTCCCTTGACGCCATCATTCTCGATGATTTCCACGAGTTATATTCGGACTTCCGTGGGACTGCCATCGAACTGGCGATTTCAGCGGCTCTCTACGAGGATATCGACATCTACGGTATCTCAGCAACCCTCGGGAATCCGGACGAACTCGGGAAGTGGATGGACGCCGACGCCCACATCAGCCCGGAAGAACGCCAAATCCCCATCAAGGAGTACGCCGTCGACGCCAGCACCAGTTCGACGAAGGAGAAGATCATCGACGTCATCAACCAGAACCCGGACAAAGGACCGTATCTGGTCTTCTGCTTCGCGAAATCGTGGACTGAATCCCGAGCGAAAGGGCTCGCAGAAGCGGACCTGTTCGACGGGCCGTCTGGCCGGAACCTCCGGAAGGAGCTGTCCGATCGCGTCGACGGGATGCTCACCGAAACCCATCGCGAGATCCTCGAAATGCTCCGAGCGGGTGTCGCGTACATCCACGCCGACCTGCCAGGAAGCGTCAAACAGTACATCCTCGAACTCTACGAGGAAGGCGAGCTACAGGCGCTCACCACGACCACGAGTCTCGCGTACGGGTTCGACAGTCCGGTTCAGTCGGTGATCGTCGCGGACATCAAGCGCCGTGGCGAGTACGTGGGCGTGTACGAATACGTGCAGTGGGCGGGAAGGGCTGCGAGGCCCCGCTTTGACTACCCGTGTGGGCACTGTTTCGTTCTGACCGACCGCCCGGACGAGACGGAAGAGCAGTTCTTCGAGCCGCACCGTGAACTCGAGGACGTGAAGACGCACATCGACGACGAAGGCGAGTTCCGGTGGTTGGTGCTGGAGCTCATCGCAAACGGGTGGTCGTCAACGTACGAACTGGAGAACTTCATCGAGCATACCCTGTACTACGAGCAGATGAACGAGGAGTCAGCGTGGGGGCAGAGCCCGAAACCGAAGGACGAGCGGCTGAAGGAGCGCCTGGAAGAGACGACGCAGTGGCTGGTCGATGAAGGGTTCCTCAACGAGAGCGACACGTGGGATGCGTTCAACACGACAGCACTCGGGAAGGGCGCTGTCGAGTTCAAGTTCAATTCGTTCGTCAACGCGAGTCTCATCAGCATCAAAAGCTTCTACAACTGGGCCGAGGAGACGGATCACGACGACATCCGGCAACTGGACTATCTCCACCAAGTCATCGCGAACTTCGACGTCCAACTCGCCGTCAGTACCGTCGACGGACCGCTGGAGTCAGTCATCCGGAACCACGGGTACGACCTCGATGAACCGGGCATCACCGCAGGGGTCATCCGGTGGTACTGGATGCGGAACTACTCGACGGAGGAGATCGAAGAGCAGGCCGGCATCGACCCGACGTACCTCCCCGGACTCGCCAGCAAGCTGAGTGATACGGTGAAAGCGACGAAATACGTGATCGAGGCAGCGCCGAACGCACGCCTCCCAGAGTGGCACGAGAGCCTCGTCTATCGGACAGACAAGGGCGTCTGCGAGGACGCTGTTCCAGTCGTCTCCGAGATCAACGCGATGGGGCGTGCGCGGATTCGATTCCTGCGAACGTATCTCGAGCAGATGGCTCGCCAGACGCTCGATATCTCGCCTGACTCCGACCTCTGGGAACTCCTCTCCGAATTCCGTGAGCACTGTGGGAACGACGACAAGTTCGAGGACGTGCTCAAAGAGCAGGTCGCGATGGTCGGAAAGGTGACCGCTCGGAACATCAGTTCGTTCGTCGCGGACGCAAACGTCTCTGAGACCGACCTCGCCACGGATGAAGAACACGCGCTATCGGTGGATGCGACGAGTGGGTCGCGGTCCTCCAGCGTGAGCTTCTCTCCTGAATCGACGCGACCAACCAGCCTCAGGGACTTCTAAACGCAGCGCTCCCTACGAACGCTTATTATCTCGGGTTAGCCATTACCCAGTAACGATGCAGAGACGCCGCTTCATCACAGCCGTTGGTGCAGCCGGTGCTACCTCGCTCGCCGGCTGTCTCAACACAGACGAACCCCAACCAGAGATCGCTTCAATCTACAGCGAAGGCACTACACTGTACGCAGAAATCAACAACCCCGACCAAGCCGATGATGTTGTTATCGAGCCCGGTAGCGGGGGTGAGTCATCAACGGTCTCTGTGTCGAGCGAGAATCCCGTTGCAGCCTACGAGTTAGGCGACCCCGGCACAATCGGAACCAAAGACCAGAAGTTCTCCACAGGGACGGAATTCAAGGTCTGGATTTTCGTCAATGGGCAGGGTGAAGTCACTTCGAAGACGTGGACGTACGACCCAATAGCCACAGTAGCCGATATCCACACGTCGAAATCAGTCGGGTACGACCCAGCAGACTACGACCAGAAGGCCACGCCCGTCATCGAAGTCAAGAACGTAGGCTCAGGCCCGATGCGGTTACAAGAACTGGTCATCCTCAACGTGAACGACCCGGTCCAGCTTGCGGGCAGTGGTTCAGATACAACTGCGTTCGCTCGGACCGCGTTGGCGAGGACGCCGGGCGAATCTGGTGTTACAGCCGTCGACACGCACGACGGAGGTGGGTTCTTCCTTCCCGAGGGCTTTTCCGCATTCTATGCGCTAGACGGCTTCTTTACGCATTCTGGGGGAGAGCCGGAGCAAACAGAGAGTGTCGAACAACGGTTCGACATCGACCTCCGGTGGTCATCCGACAAACGGCAGTACAGCGTCGTCGCAGAGCTGGGGGGTGGAATCATCAAATCTGGTGGGAAGGAAGAATACCGATTCGGCACCTACGAGATCACTGAAATCGACTACTCATCCCCACTCAAGTAGCAGCAGGAAACGTATCTCACGCCGGGAGGTGGTTTTTATCTCCCCGGATTAGGTGAGAGGGGGTTCGGCGAGGATACACATCGATAGTGGGGTGTGTTTGCCTTGCTGTTCGCCCCCGGTCTCAACCACACTATGATCGACATCAGCAATCTCGGGGTTGGAGACATCCTCGTCGGGCAGGAGTATGGGATAGAATGGAAGGTCGCAGGCACCATCAGCGACATCGAAACAGGTGAGCGAGTTGGTGTCCTAGTCAACGACGGGCGAGAAGGGTCAATTCGGACAGACGCCTTCGACCAAGACGACCTCTCGGCGTTTCAGAAGAAGCAAGCGGCCCAGTAAGTTACTCGACGTCGCCGTTGAAGAGCGCGAACAGTTCGCCCGCTTCCCAGGTGTCCGGTTCACCCTCTACCGGGGCGAGGAAGCCCTTCTCCTCAAGTTCAGTGAGTGCGTCACGGGCATCTTCCTTGGTTGTCTCGGTGAACTGGAGGTCGTCGAGCGAGAACCTGCCTTCGGCCTCGAGTTCTGCGATGCACTCGTCGAAGAGAGCGTTCGTAGAGCGGTGAACCGTGTGCTGGGGGAGTCGCCAGCGGCGGTACTTGACCTTCATCCGTGTGACCGCGTTCGAGACAGTTTCAATCATCAGTAATCGAACCAACGAGAATACTCATTATGAATGTTAGCATCTCAAAGCAATCCGGCGAGAAGTACAGGAACCAGCAATGAGCATCGAATCGGCCAGTGACTCCACCGGAACCAGCCTTCCGTACGGCCTAGACGAGTGGCCTGCCTCCCACGCTGGGTGGGTTCAAGTAGAGCCACACGACTCTAACCTGCTCGAATACTGGCGACGTGGCAGTACGCATATCGCCGGCCAGTACGAGCGGCTTTCCGTATCGGAGCTGCGTGACGGAGACCTCCGATTACACCAACAGGGCTTCGACCAATTCGGGCATCCACTCAGCGGGCAAACGCTCTCCCAGCAACCCCCGAGACGAATCGATTGGATCTGGAAGCAAGCACGGGAGAAGATGGACGAGCGGCCTTCCCTCGGGGAGTTCGACAGCAAGCCAGAAATTCCGCCGCAAGTCGGCTCGTGGGACCTCATCTCCCTGAAGCACGAAGGTGACGCGCAAGATGTGCGCTGGGAGCTCGGGTTCGGTGAAGCGACACTCATCCTCGAGGAACTCCGTATCGAATCCTACTACAGCCACACGAAGCGCCCACACGAACTGCGGTATCAGGAGCCGGATGCCGACCCAGCGGTCGTAGTAAGCGAGGTTCCGCGAACGAGCGCATTCGAGATCGCCGTGAACACGATGCGCCAGCTCCCCGAACCAGTCAGCCGCCTCCACGACCACCGCGAGCAGTTACAGTCGGTCAAAGGGATCGGACCAGCGAAATCCGCGTCGTTCCTCCGGCTTGGCGTAACGTCCGTATCCGAATTAGAAGACCATCTCGGCGACGAATCGCCCGTGAACCACCACCACTCAACCGCTGTCGGTAAGCTGCTCACGGAAACAATCCGAGACAGTGTCTCTGCCGAGTACGAGAGTCGGTAATTGTAGAGCGGGCGAAACACGGTAACGCTGTTTCAGTGTCGGGCGCTGCCGCGCATTCGCGTGTTGGTTTTTGCTCTCCCTCTGGGGGTGAGAGATGGTTAATATGGAGGAAGGTCAGCCGTTCCAGACGACGTTCATAGCGGAATCCGCGCTCGAAAGCGGCTTCGAGAATTACCTCGAACAGGAGCACGGCGTCGAGGATGCGAGTGGTATCGAACAGCCTGATTCGGTCCCGACAACAGAGTCCGAACGGACCATCAACCTCGCCAGGAAGGTACTGCTGGCAGGTGGGAACCGAACGGGGTTCACGCACCATACGGAAGTATCCTCGTCGCTCCGGAAGTGCGAAGCCGGTGGCGTCGATGAGGATGTCGTCAGGTCGCTCCGACCGTCCGAGATCCGGTTCGGTCGGTTCCGTGGAGACAGCCAAGAGCAGTTAGCGAAAGCAGAGACAGTCTTGGCTTGGGCTGTGGCGGAGATCGACAAGCGTGTTCTGGAAGACATCGAGCGGGAACAGGAGGAGCGCGTTACGAATGAGTGGGATGGTGCTGTAGAGGCCGCGCAGAAGGAAGCAGCAGCCCGCGAGTTCCGCCGCAATCCACCTGAGTCCCTCAACGGGTGGGAGCGATTCGACGCCGCCCACGGCGACGTGGAGGCCGCGTACAAGGGCGTGGTTCACGGCACGCCCGTCATCGCCGCAGTCTACAACACCTCGGAGGGGGTCAAGGCCAAAGAGTGGATGGTGGAGCACTGGTCGGAGAACGAGTGTTCGCCCCACGAGACGCCCGCCAACCGCCACCTGTCCGTCGGGCAGAACAGCAACCCGTACAAAGACCTCCATTCGCACCTGCGGATGTTCGACGTAGAGCCGATTCCAGCGGGCGAAAGCTTTAACCCTCCTGCGTCGGCGTGAATATGGGCCAGAGAACCCCCATACAAGGGGAAAACGGAGGATTAGGCGGTGAGCGAACAGCCGGTGCTGAGGGTACAATGCCACACCAACCAGAGGATAGTATCATCGACGACATTCTCAGCTATCTTCGCGAACAGGAATCCGTCTGCATCCAGACGGAGCGTCAATCCGGCCCCGGTTGGATACGGGAACACAACGACAAGTGGCAATGCGTTACGGGAGCAAGCGAGGAGGCACTCTCGGCCTCCATTCTAGAAGAAGAGACAGTCAAGGCGATTCTGAAAGCTAACTATTACCGGCTCATACCGGCCACACAAGCCCGGACCGAATCTGGTGAACAGGTCTGGGACGCAGTTGAGGATAGCGAATAACGCGGTCAGGGAGCATCATAGCTCACAGTAGAGGAGAGGGTTTCTATTCCCCTTCTGGGGGTAGAGGGTTCACTAGAGATGATTATCGACACGGACGATATCGGTTGGAACACTCGCGCAATGGCGATGCCGGACTACCAAGATGGGATTGCGCCGTCGACTGCTTCCCCCATCGTTCGGGAGTTTGGCGAATGTCCTGAGTGTGGGGCCGATGTCGACCCCGACGTGACGGACGCACTCTACCAGGACCGGGACGTCATCTGGGAAAACGACCGCGAGCGCAAGTCGAGCCCGCACGTCTGCCCGGAGTGCGAAACGGAAGTTCGGATTTTCGTCGAGGAGAAGGCCTTCGGCGTCATCGGAGAGTCACAACTTCCATCGGACGCCGACGAGTGGGAGGACGTCTACTTCATCCCCGTCGAGGACTCCACCGATTATCTCGTCGTCAACACCCACCAGTTCTGGCTCAACGAGGCCACACCCAGGAAGCCCCGATCGAAGCGAGCAGCAAGCTACTAACACAACTCCACAAATGGAATCCACCACCCAATCAGACGAACGAACCGCTACTGGCGATGCACCGGGCGCAGTCTACGTACTCCCCGGCGAAGACGAACAAGTCCACGTCATCGAAGGCAAGCCAGCAGATGAGAACAAAGAGCTCGCCGCAGAAATCGTCGCAGATCTCCGGTCAATCATCGAAGAAGCGTCCACTCCTTCGCGTGACATCAGGTGTGCGCTTTCATCCCACCGAGGGGACCGGGCGCACATCGATATCGTGGGGGAATTCCCCGGCCTGAACCACGGATTCGGGGAGGACACGCGGTTCTCGGAAATCTTCTTCGCACACGATGGAACTGAACCTCCTGAGAGTGCTATCGAAATCGACCTCCCCTGAAGTTTTAAGCAGCCCCCACGAGTACCGTTTCCATACAGAAATGGCACTTCGTCGCACCACAGCCACGGGCCATTCCCGTAGCCAACCAGCTGGTCGCAGTGTCGGTACGGAGTGGTCTGCGTGATCGGGAGTGACGCCGTCTTCCTCGGTGATGGGGAGATGTACGACATCATCGTCGACGTCGTTGGTGACGAGACGAGCTTAGAGTTCTGCGCGCTCTCAGACTACTACCTGGAAGACAATACGCTCGATGCGGCGATAGAACTCAGCGGCGTCCGTTGGGCGAATGTCGAGCCGCTCATCGACGAGATAGAAGAGAAGGCATCGGCGCTGCGCGACGAGAAACGCCAAGAGCAAACCGAGTCCGATAATGACTGACGGATTAACAGAAACGGAGCGATGGGCACAGGAATACGGGCTATTCGTCGCGATGGACCACTTCGGTGGCGACTGGACACCAATCGCAGTTCTCACCGATCCCGGCGAGGCCGTCGAACTCAAGGGGATGTTGGAGGCTGATGCTGAGGCCGCTGTGGAACCCGCTCTGTACTACGACTCGTGTGAGAACGTGCAGGAGGGTATGATATCCAGTCGAGTTGGCGTCGACGAAGTGACGGTCGCGTTCACAGAAGACGGCGACGTTCTGGGCGCGGGAAGCGGGGATGACGTTGGGCGGGCTCTCTGTATCAGGAGTGGTCGTGGGTTTCGAGGACCGTACCGGGTCTATGAGACAGCCGCTGCTGTTGCGGACGATAAACCCTCCGTCGTGGGGAAGTTCATTTCCTCGGAATTGACAGCAGAGGACGTTATGGAGGGAATCCAATGAAGCGCACGGGCGGTTCGGTCGCGCGAGATATCGTCGAGTATCTTCGCGAAAACCCGGATGTGTGTGCTGACATCAGCGTCTCAGCAGCCTGTTTCCCGTGGGTTCGGTTCCACGATGGCGACTGGCAGATGGTTCAGTATGGTGAAAACAGAATTGAAGGCCGGGTTGTCGAAGAGCAAGCTGTCGTCGGATACATCGAGACGAACCCCACCGACTTGCTTCTCGTCAGTGAGGCATACCAGTGGGGACCAAAAGAGAAGACGGCTTGGGAGGAGGCCGACGAGCAAGGCGTCTTCACGGACGCCGACCGGTGTTTCTGGTGTGGGGAGAGCGAGAACAGTGTCGCCCTCGGGCTCTATGAAACAGTCGAAGATGGAGATACGCACCTGTGTCCTGGCTGTTCCGAATCCTGGGAGCGGGCTGGGGAGATCATCGATGAGGTGGAGGCGTCAGCGTGATGCAGGCCGGCGAGCCCAACGAAGAAGTCGATCGGACGACGGTTACCGTCACCATCGAGCGCGGATTCGAGGTTCCGAGTGGCCTCGTTGAGCCAGAACACGCGGAGGACTACTTCTGGTCGTACTGGGCTGAGTTCCTCGCGAACGAACCGACGTCGAAGGACGACATCGTGAGCGTCGAAGCAGAGATCGACTCCACTCCCTGAAACGGCTTGTTTGTATTCTCCCACGAGGGAGTGAGAGAGTATGTCTACGGAAGGATTAGTATCGACTCAGCCGGTCGCATTCCAGCATAGCCCATCGGACGGAGAGTGTAACTGTCCAATCCATCGGAACCAGACGATACCGCCGTTCACCGCTCCGCTCGGCCTCCCGTTCAGTAACGACGTGTCCATCAAGCCGATCTCTCAGGAGCAAGCCGAGGAAGTGTATGAAGCACACCACGGCTATATGAACGGAGACCTCCACCCCGCGAACCTCGCCCACCACGGCCTCTACTACCAGGACTTGCTTGGGGCGATCACGTACCGCTACCCGTTTTTCAGCAAAAAGAAGCTCCACTTCGACAGCAACGGCGACCTCCAGCCGAGACCTTACACGGAACGTGACTTTGAGAGTCTTCCCGGCGATATCGAACCACGTGCCCGCTCTCTTCTCTCGGGCGTGACTGACAGCGATATCGACCATACGGAAGTCCTCTCAGGCGACCAGTTCGTCGAGGCGAACCGGATCTGTATCGGGGAACGGATGCCGAATCTGGCCAGCTGCTCGCTCGCCCGATCGCAAGAATACTTCGTCGAATCGCCTGATTGCCCCAAGGGTGTCGAATACCTCATCACGTACGTCGTCGCAGATTTCGAGGGGTCGATGATAAAGGCGCTTCGCGGAAAGGGCTGGACGTGCATCGGGTGGAGTGAACCGAGTCGGGCGGGGAACCGCGAGCACAAAACGATTCGAGACCACTACAAGTGGGTCTTCGCGTGCCCCGTGAGTAAGGTCTACGAGCAGATGAACCTCAGTGAGTGGAAGTAAGCTACCACGCCCTGAAGGGCGTGGCATTCAGCGTGGACTCCCGTTCTAACCGCTGAGGGCGGTAGGCGAATCCTATCAGAGGACGCTTGGTGGGTGGGGAGCAGTCAGGAGGACGTCGGAGGCCAGCAGACTCTGGACGATCTCGTCGCCCAATAAATCGTTCGGGGTTGGTTCGCCAGTAGTTTCTATCCCCCTACGTCGGGTAGAGGGTAGTGGTCCAGTTGGATTGTCTCCGTCAGAGAACCACGCCCCATACACAAACAATGGCTACGATGCAAGTCGCGACTGTAACCGCTGAGGCACCGAAGGTAACCAATCCCCGCGTCGTTCGGGAACTACTCCGTGACGAGTACACGCTCGGTCTCAACTTCGAACTGGAAGGCTCCGATGAGGACCAGCTCGTCATCTGGGGCTACGACACGTTCTCGCCGTGGTCGCACGACGTGAACGGAGACATCATCGACAGTGTCGGTGACGAACTCCTGTATCGGCTCTCGCAGTACATCGAGGACGGTGAGCACCTGACGCTCCGGACGGGTGGGTTCACGAAGTGCCGGTCGGTCTACGGAGTTCAGTGGACGGTCTATCCGAACCTCGTGGTGTACTCGTCCCTGGATTCGGAGCCGATGGTCGTCACACCGCCGGACACGCTGGCCGAAGTGATGGGTGAGGGCGCTCTCGACGGCCTCGGTGATGTCGAAGTGCTCGAGGACGGTAAAATCGAGGAGTACGGTATCGGGCCGGCGGTTCCGGGCCACCGGCAGAAGTACCCCGAGGAAGTCCTGGCTGCGGTTCGGGAAGACGACCGCGTCGAGGAAGTGGACCCGGACGACGACGTCTGGGAGTTCAACAGCGAGGATGCCTCCTGGCGTGGGGGCGCGGGAGAGGTCCGGGCGTTCGCTGCGGCCTTCGACGCGCGGTCTGAGGCATAACGCGCGTTCTTACCTAACGTTTTAATGCCTACCTTACGATTGTTTGGTAAGAGACGATGATCGACAACCCACCGCCAGCACCCGACCAAATCCCGCAGTACATCGTCGACGGGATGCACCGACAAGGCCCCCGGAGTCTGGCAGCGATCGAAGAGTACGCCCGGACCCTTCAGGTGGCCATCGAAGAGCAAGACGACGAACCGATAGAAGAAGACGAGCTCGCAGATGCGAACGAGAAGGTCGTCGATGTCGAGGAGAAAGGCGGCTGGACGTACGTGAAGAAGAAGGTTCCCTGTGGGAAAGACTGCAAGGGGTGTCCTCACGGGCCGTATATGTATCGCGTCAAGCGAGAGGGTGGCAAGTTGAAATGGGACTATCCGAAGGACCACCCGATGAACAACAAGAGCGACTAATGCTCGGGGTGGGTCCAGACCTCCTGCGGCTACTCTCCCTTCCGGTGCTCGCGTGGGCCGCCTGGAGCGACTACCAAGTCCGGCGCGTCGATTCTCGAATCTGGCCAATCCTCATCGCTATCGGAGGCATCGCCGCAATCTGGCAAATCATCCAGATCGCCCCGATAAACTCACCCAGGGACGCATACATCCACCACCGGCTCATCGGCGTCCCCGTGGGAATGGCGCTCATCAGCGCGTTTCTCCTCAACGAGGACGCGATCGGGGGAGCAGACGCGAAGGCCCTTCTCGCATTGGGACTTCTCTTTCCAGCTGTTCACCAGTACACGCTCCCAGTCCTGGGTCTCAGACTCCCGATTGTTCAAGGAACGACCGGAGCGCTCGTCGTCACCATCGTGATGAACGGGTTCGTTTTCGGCGCGTACTACGCGCTGCGGATGTGGGTGCGGAATCTCCGACGTGGAGAACGCTCACAAGAGTTGTTCCTCTCAAAGCCAGTTGCAGCCTCCGATCTCACAGATACCGTTGGGCAACTCATAATCGGGCACAGAACAGACAACGAGTCCGTCGTCGATGCTGACACGCTCCGGATGTATCTCCGGTGGCGTGATGAAACGGTCAATTCACTCAGGACGAGGGGTGGAGACCTCCGCCGGCCAGAATCGATCACGGAGACATATGAGGTGGGAACAGGAGCAATCCAACCGAACCCAGACCGCCTCAAATTCCTCCCTCTGCCGGAGGGGACTAGCGTGTCTGAACGCGCCGTACTATCGTTTGATGATGGAGCTACAGACGACCCGTGGGGTGCGGAACGGTTCCTCGAAGAGATCGACCACGACGCTTACGGTGCAACCGCCGACGATCTTCGAGCAGCCCTCGAACACCTGTCCACCCACGATAAAGTGCGCGTCCAGCCAGCGTATCCGCTCATCGTCCCGCTCTTCCTCGGTTTGCTGGCTGCGCTCACGATCGGTGATATCGTCGTTCTGTGGATGTACCTAACCGTCTCGCCGTAAGCAACCACCCTCTGACTATCCTAGAGAACGAAGTAGACAATCGAATAGAGGACGGCACCGACGCTATACAGGCCCGCTTCAGCCTTCCAGAACCGTTCTGTGCGGACGACTCGCGAGTAGAAGTATTCCTTCGGGGTTGGTTTTGCGTCATCATCCCCTCCATCTGTCGCAACAGCATCAGCAGCAGCATCGCTCTGCGCGGACTTCGCGTCCCGTCGGAGAGCTGTGAACGTCCCGGCACCGATTAGCGCTAAGAACGACGCAGTCACCAGCGAGCTCTTAACACTGCCTTGCAGTAGCCCGATGATTGCCAACGGCAGAGAGAGGAAAATCGGAACCCCGACGAATAGCACCATCGCTAATTTCGCGAGCTTCTTCAATCGCATACAGAATCATACAGAAGTCCGCGACTAAACGTTTCCCATCACTCTACCGGCCTATTCGACACCGAACGTGACCGTGTCCACCGACCCTTCTGGTGCGTACTCAGTTTGGACGTTAACCTCCGCCGTGTACGTCCCCGAGCCAACGGTCGCTCCTGGCGCACACGACATCTCTGTCTTCCAACAGCGCTCATCGATCAGCTGGGTGTAAGTCACGGTCGTCGACTCGCCGGGATCAAGCGGTTTGATCTCCAGCACTTCGTGAACGACGCGGTCGCCGTCCTGATTATACATCCGGACTTCAGCCGTCGTCTGAGCGCTTTGCGTGTCTCCGACGTTGGTCACAGTCACGTCGACGTCGGTCCAGTAGTTCAGTCGAACGTCGTCCACAGAGATGTCAGCACGGAGGTCGGGTGAGAGCACCTGAATCGTGTCCGTGTCCTCCGTTCCGATGGGGAACTCCTCATCGTGGACGTTCAAGTGGATTGTGTGCTTACCGTCGTCGTGGACTGCCACATCCACTTCTTTGTAAATCGTCGAACCGGGAGTGAGCGCTCCAACGTCGACCTCTCGCGTTTCAACTACCTCCCCATTCGAATTCGTGAGTGTGAGCGTGGCTGTCGTTGCCTCGCTTTTGTCGTTCCCAGCGTTCTCAACTTGCACCGCGACAGTCGTATTCGATTCGACGATAGTTGAGTCATCTCGGAACGACACGTCCCCGTGAAGGTTCCCGTGCGAGACAGTGATGTCGTCTGTCTCAGCGTAGTTTCCGCCGGGGAATTCGTTATCGTTGACTCTCGCACCAACGGAGTACACTCCAGGTCGAGTGAACTCGATGGGAACTGCCGTTTCGTATGTGCCACCAGAAGCAACCTCCGGGATGGAGATCGTCCGCTGGTTGAGGATGTTCCCGAAGTTATCGTACAGGTAGACCCTCGTCGTCGTCTCTCTGCTCACACCGGGACCATTATTCGTCACTGCGACATCGACAGTCGTCTCGCTACTCTCGACGACAGACGACGAAGGCGTCACATCCACAGCCAAGTCCGGCCATCGGATGCTGAACTCGTCTGAGTCAGTTGTCCCCGATGGGCGGCCTTGATCCTCCACATCAATCTTCGCGGTGTAGGTACCAGCTTCCTCAGCAGTGAAGCCCAAGTTGCGGTGCGTGTCGCGACCGCCACGGATGGAACCAGTTGAGATATTCCACTCCTGAACGACTGTCCCCGTGTCGTCAAGGACTTGGACGGTCGCGTCAACGGGATCACTATCCGCTGTGCCATCGTTGGCAATTGTGACGTCAACAGTCGCTTCATTCGTCGTCGTGACATCCGAAGCGGACACGGAACCTTTCAGATTCACGTGTTCGACCCGGAACCCGTTCCGGTCAGTGCTGCCTGCGGGGTTATCTTTCGCGTCCACGTCGATTTCAGCGACGTACCGCCCCGGCTCTTCGAGTGTGACGTTGAGTGGCGAATTAGTCTGATCCTCACCGGGCTCGAGGCTACCGACCTCGAGAGTTGTCTGGTTCACCACCCGGCCAACATCGTCTTCTATCGTCACCGTCGCAGTCGTGTTCTTACTGAGCGTGCCACCGTTGTTCGTGATTCTGGTGGTGATATCTGCGTTCTCGCCCTCCCCGATATTTCTCGCAGAGACGTGAGCTCGGAGGTCTCCGCCTCGGACGTAGAACGCTGTTGTCGAAACGTTCCCTCGGGGGACGCGCGGGTCATCGACTTCAACTTCAGCGATGTAGCGCCCCGGCTCTTCGAGAACCCGTGTTAGCGGCGTGTCCGTCTGCTCTTCGCCGGGCTCAATGCTTCCAACGGGGTACTGGACCGTTTCGAGAACCGTTCCATCGTCCGTTTTCAGCGTGACATTAGCTGTGGTCTCATCGCTCGCTATCTCTCCAACGTTCGTAACCGTCGTATTCACGTACGCAGTCTCGCCGTTGTTGATGTTCGAGACCTGGATGCCTGTGTGGAGGTCGGGGACAGCAGTGACGATCTCCTTGGTGTAGTCGATGTTCCCGTCAGGGAACTCGTCGTCGTGGACTTCGATTTTCGCCGTGTGCCTGCCCGTTTTGGGGAAGCTCACAGACACCTGATTCTCGTCAGCCCCGCCGGATTGCAGCTCGTCGATGTAGATCCGCTTTCTGTCGACGCGGTGATTATCGGAGTCGTAGACCGAGATTGTGGCGTACGTCGTTCCGCTCATCCCCGGACCGACGTTGTCAATGGTGGTGTTGAGTTGGGTTTCGAAGCCGTTGACTGTCGTCTCTGTCGCGTTGATTGTTGCGTGTAGATTCGACCACGTGATATGGTACTCCGTGTGGTACGTCTGTCCATCAAGCGTGGCCTCAGCCGTATGCGTCCCCGCCTGCTCGTGAGTCACCCAGAACCGCTTGGTCGTGCTTTGGCCAGCCCGGAGGTCACCGATATTCAGCGTCCGTTCGGCAATAACCGACCCCTCAGGTCCAACAACATCAACATTGACAGAGGTGGGTTCGCTCGAACCCGTCCCGTGGTTCGTCACCGTAACGGAAATCCGATTCTCGTCAGAGTCAGTGATGTTCGGCGCGCTCACCTCAACGCCGAGGTTCTGGTAGACGACGTTGAATGAGTCCGTGTCCGTCGTCCCGCTCGTCGCGAACTCGGCGTCGACGTCCATCGACACTTGGTAGGTGCCGGGTTCATCAAGCGTAGGGCTGAACGGAGTGACGGAGTGGCTTTCACCAGGGGAAAGACCGGGCACGTCAATCACAGTCTGTTCGAGGACCTCCCCCTCGGGGTTCGTAAGTTCCACTTGAGCCGTCGTTGCCTCAGCGTAGTCAGTTCCGTGGTTCCGGACTGTCGCCGTGATATCAGTCTGCTCGCCTTTCTTGATCGTGTCGCCATTCACGTGCGCCCGGAGATCGGGACCAATCCCTTCGATAGTCGCCGAGTCGGTCGTGCCGATGGAGAACTCGGGGTAGTGAACGTCCACATTCACGCGGTACGTACCTGTCTTATCGGTTGGCACCGTGAACTCGCGGGTGGTCGACTCATCAACAGATAGGTTCTCTACGTCAACGACCCACGAGTCGACGACCTGACCGCCGGGACCCACGACTTCAACGTCAGCAGTCGTCGGGTTAGATTCGTTGTTGCCCGCGTTCCAGACATCGACACTGAACGTAGTGTTCGTCCCAACACGTGACGTGGAATCCGCGTCTGAGACTTCCGTGCGAAGGTCGCCGTGGATGATTTCGAACTCGGTTTTGTCGATGTTCCCTTCGGGGAAGAGGTCATCTTCCACGTTGAGTGTCGCCGTGTAGGTTCCTGGCGTTCGATACGTGTTCGTGATCTCCCGAATCGAGTCTTCGCCGGGGTCAAGCTCGGAGAGGGAGATGCCCTCGCGGTGGACTCTATCTCCGTCCTCGTCCGTGATTATGAGGTCGGCGGTAGTTGATTCGCTGAATGCTGTCCCGTTGTTATAGATTCTGGCGTCGAACTGAGTCGTGTTTTCATACACCTTCTGGTCCTCTGGGAGGTCAGACCAGAGATCGGCGTACGTGATGGTGATGGTCTTGTTGTCGTAATTATCCCAACCGGGGCCGCGTTGGAGCATCTCCTGTTCGTTGAGATTCGTGGCCGCGATCAGGTTCACTTCGCCAACGACTCGGTTTTCGCGGAACGAGTCGAACGTGACTGGGTATTCACGCCACTGCCCGCCGTCGAGTTGTTCGATAAGCCATCTATCGGTTGCGCTACCATCACTCCCATCGTACAACGTCCCGACAGAGGCCATCGTGAGGTTGAATGTCTCGACTGTTTCCGTCTCGCCGATGTTGTACACGCGAACGTCTGCCTCCACACCATCGCGTAGGATGAATTCCTCGTCATCCGTCATCAGTTCGACCACGAGATACGGATCTGGAAGCGGTTGCAGGCCGGCTGATACAGAGTCTAATTCGCTTTTATCACCCTCAATTTCGACCGTTGTTACGTCGCTCACCGGAATCTCAAACCGGCGATTCGAGATGATGTCCTCCTCGACAACGAGTTCGTCTCCATCATAGATACGGACGGTCATCTCATCGTCCGTTTTCACCTCTACGAACCCCTTTTCGTGCTCTGTCCCCGTCAAGTCGAACTGCTTGACAATCGTGCCGTGGAGTTCAAGGGCACAGCTCTCACCCCCATTCGATTCAACCGGGACTGCTGTGCCGGACTGTGCCTCCCAGCCTTCGAGAGTGCAGGTAGCGAAATCGTCCTGCTCGTGGAACGGGCTTCCTGCGAGGTTCTCCGAAAACGAGCCGCCGGGGTCAGCAGTCCCTGTCGCAAGCCACGCAGAAGCTGTAATCAATCCCGGTGCGAGAAACACCACGATCAGGATAATCGTTCCTGCGTGGAGGTAGTGGTGGCCGTCATCCGAGGGGAACCACGACGAACGGGCGAACAGCAGCATCATCACCGCGCCAAGAGCAAGGACGAACACGCCAAGCATCAGGTAGGAGGTCGTCTGGAACGAGAGGAAGTTCAGGAACACCGTCTCAACGGGGTCTTTCGACGCCGCAAGCTCCTCGATGACGGGGTGGTAGCGCAGACCGCCAAACAGTTGCTCTGTTGGGAGTTGGATGGGTGGCGCGACACGAGTGAAGGACTCCTCCGGGTTTCGGAACCCGGTCGCCAGCCACGAGATTGCGTGAAGAATAGGAACCATCGCGAGCGAGCCACCCAGCCCAAGCGCTGCCCGGTACAGGTGTTCCTGCTTGTCACCAATATCGTAGCTGAACGGCCAGTTGATGAGCAGATAACTCACACCGAGGAAGGTGATGGCCGAAATCAGGATGAACGAGATACTCACTTGGTACGTCTGGAATAACGTGCCGAGGCTCGAGACTAAACCGTCCATCCCTTGGGCGGTCTCTGGGCCGATGAGTCGTTCCTCAAAGGACGTCCCGAAGACACCGTCTGCTGGGAGAGCATCAGGCGTCTCCTGGGTGTCTGTCGCAAGCCAGACGACGAGGTACAGGAGTGGGAGGAATATCGTTACGAAGCCCACCCCAAACGCCACGCGGCGGATGTACTGGTTCTGCGCGTCAGCCAGTATCTCGGTCGGCCACTTCGTGGTGTAGTAGGCCGTGACAAGCAAGAGGAGGGCGACAACGCCGAGTGTCGTCCAGGATAGGAACAGCGTCTGGAAGACCTCGATGAGGATGGCGAGGAGTTGGTCCATTCCCTGTGAAGTGGGGTTCGGACCGATGATCCGCTCCTCGAGTGATGTTCCGAAGACGCCACCAGCTGGCAGATCGGGGCCAGCGGACGTCGTCCCTTTCGCGATCCACATCGCCGCATAGAGGATAGGGAATATCGCAGACACCAGCAGCAATGCGGTACTGGACCGGCGGAGATGCTTCCGCTTGCTCTGCGTACCGTAACTCGTCGGGCCTCGGAATCGGTAGAGGATAACCAGGACGATGATAGAATAGAGCAGGAAGGACGTGACTGAGAGGAGGTAGGCGTTGAAGAAGTAGATGAGTATCTCGAAGACCTGCTCGGGCGACGGTACGGCGGGGTTGGGACCGATCTCCCATCCCTCGCTTGGTGGTAGCGGAGGCATTTTATCAGAGCTTGTCGCTGGGGGTGCCTACGGCTTCCGCGCAGGCGTACCCGCAGGTGCGTTGAGTAGCAGTTCCCGTGCGTGTTTCATTACTCTTTCCCACGAAATTCAAGCGCTGTCTTCAGACCAGAATAGACGATGAACCGGTATAGGGTGTATTCTGCTGGGTGCTATTAGGAAGCCGAGGTTTATGACACCGCTCACCGTACCCACGTCCGATGGATTACTCCGACTACGAGATCAGCGAAGACGGCCCCGTGTACACATTCGATGACGGCGCAGAATCGGTGACAGTGCCATCCATATTCCCCCGTGACGATATGGACGGTGAGAAAATCGAAGCAACTGATGGGGACCGTTTCACCCGATTCAACCTTGATATCGCAGACCAACTAATGTATATGAACACACAGCAGACAGCGACCTTCGTCGACGCGGTCGATGACCCAGCCCTCCTCCGCTCAATAGTCGTCTCCCTGAAGAACCTCCATCATCAGCTCAACTTCGAGCTCCAAGAAGAGCGGCTAATGAACGCGAACACCGAAGAACAAAAAGAGGCGATTCGAGAGGACCAGCAGCCGCTTGGCCACGAGGACCTACCGGTACTTGCCGTCGGCGAGGCGGTGAAGCAACTATCCGAACATCAGGTCTCATTGGTTGACTACGATTACGCTCAGGCGAACGAAGATAGCGGGGCGGACGATCAAGTGGCGGAATACGAAGGCTGCGAGTTCGATTCGCTCACGGACATTATGTTCGAACTCCAGCAGCAAGATTTCCCCAAGGGTGTCCCCCACAATCTGTTACTCCGGCTTGCCGAAGATCACCTTGAGATGGACGCTGATGAAGTCGAATCGGCCCTTGACGACGGCCTGGATGTCGGGCAGATCCACGAAAACTTCCCACACCACTACCAAGCATATTGGCCGTAGACCGAAGCTGAACTCACAGATGACTTTTGTTTTCGCGTGTTCCACAAGTTCCGTATGTTCCGATACACATAAACCCTCAGTTCTTTCGTGAGTTTGGTGAGGGTGAAGCCTCCGCAGGTTCGATTATTCTCAAGGTATCGAACAGTTCGAATGTATCGATACACTCAATCATAGAGGGCAGACGGAGGTTCGGAAGATACGCAGTTATCAGAAGCCCCAGAACATCTGGGTGTTCTGCGTGTTTCGTATGTTCTACATCATTCAATCATTTCGATGGTCGCACGATCTCCATACTGTTTTCGAGTTCCGTGTGTTCCAGATGTTCCGATACTCGTTGAAAGTTCAGATATTCCAGTAGCCCCTGTTCTGAACGTTATCCGGAGACCGGGTCTTCTGAACAGTGTGTGTGTTCTGTACGTTTCGAAACATTCGAACATATCTGTACCCCCGATACATTGGGGCGGTGCTTGGTTTCTACAAAACACCGACGATGCAGATATTGCAGACTGTTCGGTACACACGATACACACAGAACATCAGCAGCATAGAAATGTTCAGAACGACCGAAGACATCCGTGTGTTCCAGTTGTCGGGATGATTCGGCCACCGCTACACAGTCAATGTGTCAGGAACACGCAGAACATACAATACACACAGAACATCCGGAACTTCAGCAATATGAGGACATTCGGAACAACCGATCTATCTGTGTGTCCCAGTTATCGGGATTGTTCGACACCGCCACACATACAATACATTAGGAACACGCAGAACACGCAATACACTCAGAACATTCAGAAGTACAGTGAACCCGATTGGTTCGAGGGTTCCGAATATTCTGTACCTTCTCACCGAGAGGGACTACGAAACAGCTGTCTCTGCGTAGTGCTGAACGTACAGGTGTTTCGTGTGTATCGAATCACCCAGACCGTCTGGGAGTGGAAAACCTTGGAGGCGCTATTGGTGCTTGCTGTGCTCGCGGGAGACGTACTCGATGAACTCTTCCCGGTGCTCTAGCAGGAACTCGCCCATCTTGTTCTCGATAGACTTCTTTTGAAAGCTCTCACCGACTTCCTTTTGGACGTCGATGTAGAGCGAATCCGCCGTCACACTGTCATCGAACAGACCGTCGATAACCTCCGGTAGGAGGTTCCACTGCTTTCGCTGGAACTCGCCTGGACGGTTACCGAACTTGTCTGGTTGATGCTTCTTGCAGTACGAGCTTCCAGGTTGCGCGTCGTGGTCACACTGCGTCCCGTCTCGAGTGATTTCCTGGCACTGAGACGGTCTACTATCCTCCTTTGCGTCCGTAGATTGGTCGGTTGACTGCTGGGTTTCTGTGGACGTTGATGTCTCCGAGTCGCTAGACGGCTCCTCGTCTGGTTGATCGTCAGTTTGGGAGACTGGTTCGGCTGATGTTTCTTCTTGTGAGGTCTCAGCCTCGCTCTCTGCCGGCTGTTCAGTGTCGTCATCCTCACCGGGGTTGGTGAGGCTATCCCCGAGTCCGGCGAGATCGCGTTCACCCATTCGCAGGCACCTCCTCTTGCTCGGCCTTGTCCTTCCCTTCGCAGGAGTCGATCACCATCTGCGCGAGCGTATCGAAATGCTCGACTTGGTCGCAGTCGGGATCGTACTCAGCGACCGGGAGTCCGTTCTTGAAAGCATCATTGATAGCCTTACGCTCGCGGATTGCGGGTTTCGGGATGTCTGACAGGGACTCTCCAGGCGTGTCGATTATCTCGAATACCTCTGGATCGACTCGCGCGTACTCTGGGAGGTACTGGCGGAACGATTGATTGAGATCTCGTGTGATCGTTTGCTCTCCGCTATCCCGACTGATGCTCTCGTGCATCCGATTCGGTGTGATCGCGATGATTTCGATGGGGAACTCGTCGCGGAGGGGATTGATCGTGCGGTTGAGGAGGCGGGCGAGACCGTTCACAGTTCCAGCTTCAGGCGTGATGGGGATGATTGTTCGCTGGACAGCTGCGAACGCAGCATCGAGCATCTGTCCTTCTCCGCCTGGGGGGTCGATGACGAAATAGTCGAATCCCTGCTCATAGAGCGGTATGACGACTTCATTTCGGAGTTTGTTGATACCGAACCGCGTGTTCTTCATTCGGGTGACGACTTCTCCCATCAGATTCGTACTCGGGAGGAGGTGGATACCGAAGTCGGTCTCGATGAGAAGGTCCTCGGGGTCGGTATCCCCGAACATCGCCTTCCCGACGTGGGTTTCGTCGTTGAGGACTTCTTCCTCTGTTTCGTCGTCGAGCAAGAGGCTCGTCAGATGGCAGTCGTGGTCGAGGTCGATCATCACGACGTCGTTTCCACGGTTTGCTAATCGCTCAGCCACGTTGAGTCCGAGCGAGGTCTTCGTTACGCCGCCTTTCTGGAGCGCTGTGACTACACCAGGTAGTCCTTGATTTTCTCCTGTCATAGTTTTCGAGGTGTTGGTTGTTCACCGGTTGGTATTCCGACCGCAATCGAGATGCTTGTGTTCTGTGTGTACCAAACATCTCGCACGTTTCGGAACACCACCACGCTAATCGTGGGCGCTACCCCACTTATTTCTTTGCGTGTACCGCAAGACGCGAGCCATACACAAGTATCGTATGTTCCGAATGTTTCGATACACACAAACATAGCTGGCCAATCCGCCCCCCCATCGCGTATCAAAACGAAACTCCATCAACCAGCCACGCGACCGTCAGTTATCCGTAGAGGATATTCAGCAACCGCCGGATACCAGCCCGGCGCTGTTTCGAGAATCCAGCTGGCGTAATACCGAGCGAATCTGCTACCTCGCTTGCCGTACTGTCGCGTGGAGTCTCAAAGTACCCGGAGTAGTACGCAATATCGAGGATCTCGCGCTGTCGAGAGGTCAGAACGTCGAACGGAGAACTGATGTTGCGATCTAATCCCTCATCAACACGACCCGTTGCTCCCTCCTCCTGTGAATGGATGGTCACCTCAGGGTACCGGCTTCTGATTTGGTCGATAAACGACTGCACGCCTTCTCCGCGCGGCACAGACACCACAACCGAAAGTCCCGTATCGGAAGCTGTTGCTGATATCAACTCGGCCCCGACCTCAGCGAGAGAGAATAAGGACGAATCCCGATACGCTATAATCTCAAATAAGGCCCCGTCAGATTTAGAGACAAGCCGGCAATCGGATACTAAAGGTGCGTCCTCAAATGCCGAGATGACATCCTCAACTGGAACCCGATCGCGTAAAGCGAGGTAGACGAGATAGGTGTCGTCAGTCCGAGTGCTAATATTGCGGACCTCGAGAGAGCTCCCAATCTCCGATGCCAATTGGACAAACGGCTCGTCTTCTTTTCCGAGTGTCAGTGTGATATCGATGTTATCGGTCGAGATCAGAGCATCGCGTTGGCTCAGCGTTTGATGTGCGAATCCGATCATTTCCCCGAGTTCTGAAAGCGTATTCAATATTTGGTCGTCCACGCCACCAACTTCGGTGCTGTAGACGGTGAGCACACCGTGAAGAACACTTTCGTGAATCAGAGGGACACTCAATACACACCGGTAGCCGCTTGCGAGAGCGCGGCTCTTCCAGTCGCCCTCTTGAACGCCACGGGCGATATTTGACTCAATAATCGGTTCTCGCTGTTCAGCTGCTCGAACAGCCGGCGGTGAATCCTCGGCATCTAACTCAAACCGCGCTTGGTCGACATAGGAGTTGAATGCGTGCGACTTTGACCGGGATACCAATCCCCCGTCTGCGTAATCCGGTTCAGCAATCCACGCGAAGTCGAATTGGTCCATCTCGGCAAGCGAATCGCAAGCAGATTTGTTAATCTCAACGTGAGATTCAGCCTGCATTATTGTCTGGTTGATCGTCCTGATCTGCTCATTCAGCTGGTATAGCCGATCGTATCGCTTAGCCTGCTTCTTCGATTTGTGTTCGCTCTGGCGGATGTCTTCTAATTGTGATACGCGACTCATTGCAGCCTCAGCTGTGGAGGTCAGGATTTCGACTGCTTCCCTGCCAGCAGCACTCGAACCCGCCTGTTCAGTGAAGCCCGCAATGAGAACACCACGTCCAGCAATTGGTGTGATGAATACTTTGTCGGGGTCCGGATCGGTATGGGGGAACTCTTCTGGAATCCGCTCAGAACCAATAATCTGGCTTTCGAGGTCTTTGAAGACTTCCCACGGAGCGCCCTCTCCCGCCCCATATGTGGGGAATTGTTGGCCGCCATACTCCTGCGGGTATGCTACAGGGTGAAGCTCCCCATCCTGCTCATCGTAGAGATACACAAATGGACCGCTGAGTTCGTAAATATCTGAACCGGCCTCAGCGACCAAATGAGCCACTTCATCGACAGACTCGGTCTGTAATGCGCCACGGGCGACTTTATTGAGTGCTTTGAGTGACCGCTCTTTCAGAACGTCCTCTGTGATGTCAGTCGAGACTCCCCGTAGAAGCACATCGCCGGTTTCAGAGTGTTCGACACGTCTTGCGGAAGATTCGATATAATGGCTGACCCCCTCCGGATCTGTGACTCGGTATTCGATTGTGTAGGGTTCGTCATTGCGGATCGCGTTGAGCATCGCTTGCTTCACCTTCTCCCGGTCGGTGGGGTGGACGTGATCCACGATGTCATCAATGGAGTCCCCCGTTACCTTGCACGGCTCGTCGATGCCGACCAGCCCCTGGTAGAGGTACAGCGTCCAGCTTGATGGGTCCAATTCGAAGACTCCGACTTCTCCTTGTTCGTGGATGTGGTCGTAGAGGAATTTGACGCGCTCTGATTCTGGAGTAGGGGAGGCTTGTTCGGTGTTTAGGCCCTTGGTAATCGGTTCGTATTCGGTGTCCGCGCCGGGGCGAATACGGTCGTGGTTAACCATTATACCAGTAGATATGGGGGTGGTTACGCTTGTAACCTCGGGTTTTTAGAGGGGTCATTTCGTTGACTAATGCACGAATGTTGGTGCTGAAATATTCAATCTCGAACACCCACACGGGGGATGGGTCATAATTATGGAGGGCCTAGACGGGAAAACCGAGCGGTATCTGGCCCGCATAGCGAACGAGATCGGGTACATCTACCGAGACTACTCGGAGCAACCGACGGAAGAACTCTTCGCAGAAAAAGACGTCCCCCTCTACCACTGCGGGAAGGTCAAAGTCGGAGAGCAAAAGTTCGCAACCATATACAACTTCCCAGCTAACACTGGCGAATTCGGTTCGCGACTCAACCAGAACACCAAACACACTGACGAGGACGAATTCCACTACGCCGCAGATTGGCCAATCAAAGCCGACGCTGGGTACGTACACCACACCTTCCTGTTCGACAACCTCCCGCAGAAGTCCGACATCAAAACAGCTCGGCTCATCAACAAAGTCTGGAAGCGAATCGACTGTGGCGAACTCGAGCAGTACTTCACCTGTCGTGTCTGTTCTCAGCGCACTCACTGGACAGAAACAACGGAATCGGCAGACAGGGTAACAGCCATCTTCAGGGAGCGGGTTCTGATGCTCCAGCACCAAGTCTGTGAACATAGCACCCTCAAACGAGAGTCGTCTGCTCGCACCGACGCCGAAACTGCAACTCAAGAAGAATCTGAAGATGGAGATGGTGGGGAGTCTGAATCGGGGGGTAGTAACCCCGAAGAAGCCCAAAAGCCGATTCGGAAAGCAGACTGAAGGCACCTAGGCAGTGTTTGGGTTGTCTGGAAAACCCGCTTCATAATTCACACCGACAGATGGGGGGTGGTATTTCACTTATTAGAATCTAGTGCGTTTCCGGCCTCCTCAACGGTCATCGAGGCTTCTAGAGGAGTATTAGAGGTGTCTGGCCGTTATCTCCAGTGAGGAAATCTTTTTCAATGAGAACGCAGAAAGAAGAGGTATGAACCATTGCTGTAAGGTCGGGAAGGCTATCGACAAATACGGCCTTGAGCACAGCGTTGTAGGAGGTGATCTGAATCAGTATATGCTGGCCCGATGGATGGGGAAGAACGAATACCCTGAGACTGGTCTACGTCCGTTAGCTGACTGGTTGAATCAGAAAATCCTCAAGACAGTCTATACTGAACACGACCGGAATACGCTCGAGAGCCGGATCGAATCAGACTTCGAGGCGCTCACCAGCGACGATGACGAGACACGTTTCACCATCATCGACGACCTGGAGTCTGACGGGATCGACGGCGAGCAGCTCCGCGATGACTTCGTCTCTTCAACAACCCTCTACCGGCACTTCACGAATTGTCTTGACGAAGAGAAGACGAAGGACGTCGGTGGGGATGAAGCAACCGCCAATCGTGCTGTGGAGAGAATTCACTACCTCCAAAACAACACCAAGGGCCACATCCACGAGAACCTCAAGACGCTTGAGAGCAGGGGGAAGCTCCCACACGCCTCGGATGCCGAAATCTCCGTCCCGGTCCTCCTTGGCTGCCCTGTCTGTTCCAATCAGGTTCAGTTAGAACGGGCGCTTGAACGCGGGTACATCTGCGAAGATCATATGAGCGAGTCGGCCACAGACATCGGAGGCGCTTCCAACTCGTACTCAGAGGACAACAACGAAGCGCAGCCTGAGTCCACCCTTCTGTAGTCAGCCTTCCCACTCATCTCGCCTCGTTGTTCGACCGCTTCCAATTTCTAGATTCGAAGAGTTTCAGTTCGCTTTGAGAGGCCTGAGGTGGCCTAAGCGGTGGGTTATTATGGTATCACCCTCAATGTATGAGTAGTATGTGGGACCTCGACGTCAACAACATCGGCGGGATTCGCAACGGGAGTGCGAAACTCTCCCCCGGCCTCAACACGGTACAAGCCTCGAACTTCCAAGGCAAATCCAGCTTTATGGCGGCTATCCAGACCGCTATCGGCACGACTGGGATGTTCGGCACAAACCACCCGCTCACCGAAGGTGCAGAAAGCGGCTCTGTCACCCTTGACGTAGACGGCGAGGAGTACGAAGTCACCCTCAGCCGCGAAGGAGTCGACACTGTCACCCGGAACGGAACACCCTACCTGACAGACGAAACCGACCGTGTTTGTGCGAATCTCTTTGCGTTCCTCGGTGAAGACAACCCCATCCGATCTGCCGTTCGGAACGGCGACGACCTGACCAAGTATCTTCAGGCACCGCTCAACATCGAAGACATCAACTCCCAGATCGTCGACCTCCAGAAGCAGCGCCGGGAACGCAAAGACGAGCTTCGGGACGCCGAACGGTCTGCGGACAAGCTCCCGAAGGTCCAAGAGGACATCACCCAACTCGAGAAAGACCTGGAATCGCTTCGCGACGAGCGTGATGAACTCGCCGCAGAAGCCCCCGAAGAAACGAACGCTGACAGCCTCAGCGATGAACTGGGGCAAAAACAAGGCAGTCTCGAAAGTGCGAAGAAAGAAATCGACCGCTTAGAGTCGAAGATCAGTCGCCGCGAGGAAGCACTTGAAGAGAAGCAGGCCGAACTTGACGGCCTTGAGGTACCGTCCGAGCCCGAACTGAACGCTGACGTCAACGAGAAAGAAGAGCGAATCGACGACCTGAAACTCAAAATCAGCCTCCTTCAAGACCTCCACCGAGCGAACCAGCAGGTGCTCGAGGAAGGCGAGGTTGAACTGGTCACGTCCGTCGACCGAGGCATCAGCGGCGACACGATCGACTGCTGGGTCTGTGGGAACGAGACCACCGCAGACGACATCGAAGACCGCCTCAGCGCCCTCCAGCAGAAAATCAAGAACCTCCGCAGCGAGAAGTCCGATATCGAATCCGAGGTCGAGGAGATCAAGCAGACGAAGCGCAAGATCCGCAAGCAGAAAAACGAGCGCGATAACCTACAAGACGCCATCGGGCGGATGAAGGGCGACATTCAGGAAGCGAACGCCGACCTGGAACAAGCCCGAGAGCGGAAGGAACGTCTCGAATCCGAAGTCGAAGACCTGAAAGCAGAAGTCGAAGAGGCTGAAGAAGAACTGAACGAGGAGCTGACGGACATCAAAGCTGAGATCAGCAACAAGGAACAGGAACTGGAGCGGAAGCGGGGTCAGATCGAGGACCTGGAGGCAGACGCCGAGAAGGTTGACGAACTAGAAGACCAAATCGACAGCCTCCGAGAGGAAATCGAGGAACTCCGCAAGCGCAAGAACAAGAAACAGCGCGAACTCGCAGAGCAGTTCAACGACGCGCTTGAAGACGTCATCGACCGCTTCGCCCCAGGGTTCGACGGTGGGCAGTTAATCCCGAAAACCACCGCCGACGGTGAAGACATCGAGTCGTTCGAACTGACCATCGCTCGCGAAGGCCGCGAAACCACACTCGATACGCTCAGCGAAGGCGAACGCGAACTGGTCGGGATCGTCGTCGCCATCGCCGGCTACCGCACCTTCGACGTGAGCGAGCGCGTCCCCGCCATCCTCATAGACGGCATCAGCCAGCTGTCCTCGGACAACCTCCGGAACCTGCTGGAGTACCTGGAAGGCGCAAGCGAGATGCTCGTGACAACGGCGTACCCCGAAGCCGGCGACTTCGAAGGGAACACAGTCGACCCGACCGAGTGGGACGTCGTCTCCAACACAGAAACCGCCGCAGCCTGACACCAGCAGCGGCACCGTTTCCGCGACCAGCGATTTTTGGATGGGGGGGGTGCTGGAGGAAGTTTGTATCTCCCCACCGTAGGTGGAAGAGCTAAAATGAAGAGTGCCATCATTTTCGACCACGGCGACGTAGAAGTGAGTGGAGACGACGACCGAACAGAGAAAGCAGAGGCCGTCGAAGCGGCAGTCGGAGACCTCCTCGACGAGACCGACACTCTCGGACCAATCGACATCGATGACTTCGCAGTCGATCTCGGCGCACATCGCGAGGACTGGGAGGAAGGCGAGCCGTGTCCCGAGTGTGGGTCCGACAAAATCAGCGTGATGAACCTGAGCGAGGACCGCTACATCTCCGAAGACGGCGAGTTCGAGTTCGTGAAGAAGGGGGACGCAATCGGGCCGGACACCTCCTTCGTCTGTGGGAACTGCGTGACCTTCCTCAAGTACAGCCCGGCCACAGAGTGAAACAACGTTACTCTGTTTCAGTTCCGGTGGGCGAGCGCGCAGCAGGCGCGTGACGCGCTTCATTTAGTGCCGTGGCCCAGACGCCAGTCCAAGATGCGGATCGCGTAGTTCCGCCGCACGGACGGTATTTGCACCATCCAGACAACCCAGACAGTCCAGCCAAGCCGAACACGACAGCGGCCCGCCCCCTGAGATAGTAGTTCAGCGTGGGGAAGTAGCCGCGAGAGAGTTTCTATTCACCAGAGGTAGTGAAGTATGTCCTACGAGGTTCCAGAGAATCCCCAGAGAGAGGCCGAAGTTGAATCGACCCACGACGACCTCGCGACCGAACACGGACGAGGCAACGTCCTCGTTACCGAGGTCGACGGCAACATCGTCTCCATCGTCGGAGACGACGCTGGCACCATCGACCCGGTGAGCGTCAGCGTCGACGAGGCCGAGTGACCGCAATGTCGAGTCCAGAATCCGATTCCAGAGACGGACAGGAAGGCACCAGCCCGCAGAAGGTGGCCGTGCCCGAGGAGTGGGAGCACGTCGACGTCGAACTCATCCCTCTCTTCGAGGCCACACTCGAGTGGTTCGAGTACATCTACGAGCAGTTCTACTTCTCGACGGGCGGTGTCGGCCAGGCGACCAAGCTCACGCCGAACGGCATCGAGTTCAGCAAATTCCACTGTGTCCACGGGGACGGCGACCGCCAGTTCTACGAGGGGGTGATCGAGCGGTACGAGAACAACGAGACCATCGAAGACGCGCTCGTCGTCGAGAACCGCGAGGCCGCCATCGAAGCCGGCGAACAGGCGACGTGGGTCAACGACGAAGGCCGCGACGAGTTCTGGGTCTCCGAGTACGTCCCGTTCGAGGAAGAAGTCACCACGACGGACGAGCTGGCTGACGAGCTCTCCGAGATAATGACGAACCATCCCGACTTCGACGACCTCTTCGAGGAGACCGAGACGGTCGCTCGCGAGATGTTCGACCTGGACGAAGAGTAGCAACGAGGACTGTCCATTGGCACCCACCTATTTCCGAATCAGGTTCATCGCGTAGAGTATGCCCGTCCGAGACCCACCCGAGGACGCTCCTGAGGAGATCGTCAAACTGCTCGAGGCCATCGACTCGGAGTTCGACCACGAACACTGCCTGTTCTTCGCAGATGCTCCGTTCGGCGGCTTCGGTTCGCCATCCACGATCTGGATGTACTACCCCGACCGGCGCGAAAATCCAGAACTGACCCCCGAGAACACAACGTACTTGGCGTCCATCACCGACCTCGTGGAGTCCCGGCACCCGTCCACGTACTCACACGTATCGGAGATGGACGAACACGACTACCCAGAGGACGTCCCCGAGGGCGCGACCGACCTGTCGAAGATTTCCCCGAAGGCAGTCTAAGCCCCGACGCACAACGGCGCTCCCTCTTCCTCAGCACCCAGCGAGCCAGAACAACACCCAATGCCCCGACTAGACCACCTCCGAACCAGCCCCCGGTTCGACCGCAGCCACTGGCCCCAAGAGTGGACCTCTTCGTGGCGAATACAGGTCCTCGATCTCTTCGCGGGGCGAGGTGGGACGGGTCGAGCGCTGGACAAGGTCTTGCCCCGTCGGATGTACCTCGGCGTGGACCACGAGGACTTCTCGGACGAGTATCCCGGCCAGTTCACCGTCGCGGACCTCATCGACCCCGAGAACCGCCCCTTCGACGGTGTGACCGCCGACGTTGTCTGGGTGTCTTGGCCGTGTACCGCATACGCGGAGCCGTCGGCTGTGGAATACGGGAGCGCCGAAGCAGCCCTCGAGGAGAACCCACGAATCACCGACGAGTTCCGCGAGTGGCTCCTCTCGATCAGCGCGCACTACATCATCGAGAACGTACCAAACGCCTCCTACTACGGTGATTTGGACGCGAACGTCCAGTTGAACGGACTTGCGTTCGGAGAGCAGTTCGACAACCGGCGAGTGTTCGAGACGACCTTCACCTGTCCAGACGCCTACTACGACGGCGAGCCCGAAATCACGATGGCCCTTGACGACGACCAGTCCGTCCAGGAACTTGCAGACGCGAAGGGAGTCCCCAGTTCGTGGGGAAAATCCGGCGTGAGGAGCGCGATGCCCTGGCAGTACGTCTTCTGGCTGCTCCATCACTGCCCGTCCGTCAGCTGGCCGTGGTGTCCAGAGCGGGAACAACACACCATCTACGACGCGACCGGCGACACGGGCTCGCACTCGATGTTCGGAACAGGATACTGTGGCGGGCACAAGTGCTCCGGCGAGTGCCACGGGAACCACGGCCCAACCGTCGACGATCCCGGCTTCAACACAACCGTCGTTCGCGACGACAGCGACGAGACATACAGACACAGCTCATTCCTACTCTGACAATGACTCCGGAATTCGAAGGCCCCGACGACGCACCGACAGCCATCGATCTGTTCGCCGGCTGTGGCGGATTCACCTACGGACTGATGAACAGTGGGTTTCGAGTGAAGGCCGCGTGGGAGAAGGCCACGCCGGAATTTGGAACATACCACCAACACCACTGCCAAGCGAACGACATCGCTCTCTTCCGGGACGCGACCGACGTCGACGCCTCCAAAGCCCCCGACGACCTCGTCCTCTTAGCCGGCGGCCCGCCCTGCCAAGGCCTCTCCTCGAACCAGGGCGAGGCAAACTCGGCGGACCCGAGGAACCAACTGCTGTTCACAATGGTCGAGTGGGCCGAAGCGACGAATCCAAAGCTCATCGCGATCGAGAACGTCACCGGGCTGCGGACTCGCCACAGCGAACTCTTGGATGCGCTCACGGGCGACCTGGAGGACTTAGGATACGAGGTCGGTGTCGTCTCGTTAAACGCCGCGAGCTACGGCGTCCCACAGACGAGAGAGCGCCTCTTCGTCCTCGGTGTGAGAAACGACCTCTCACCACCCGACCAGTGGGAACCACCGCGTGTCTGTAACGAAGGCCAGCAGCGGCTAGGCGACTTGGGCGAATCCGGGTGGCCAGCGTCGTACGTTACGGTCGAGGAAGCAATCGGGGACCTCCCGACGCCGCTTGAACCAGCCTCACCCGACGAAGACCCGATTCACCACACGCTCGCAGAACGTCCAGGTCTTGACGACAACCAACTCACACGGGCGCGCGTTGATCCGAACACAATCTCGGGATTCGTCACCCGCGACGGAGAGGAGCAGTGGATGCCGACGAACCACGTCGCGCAGGACCACGGAAGCAATCATCGTGAGAAGATGGCTGGGTATCCGTTGGGCCAGACCGGGCCGCCGACGACTGCGCGGCGACTCCATCCGGATGAACCAGCACCGACGATGACGAACTCGAGTGGGACACCACCGGTCCACTATCAGGGCGCAGCTCCCAATCGGGAGGGGGACATCGCGAACGTCCGCCGGCTCACTGTCCGTGAGTGTGCCCGAATCCAGACGTTCCTTGATGAGTACACCTTCGCAGGAACGCGGGGCGAGCAGTACCGGATGGTCTGTAATGCGGTTCCGCCTGCGCTCGCCTATCATATCGGCCACCACCTCCGGACTGAAGTCCTCGAAACACAGACAGACCCGGCCAGTATGAACGAACCAGCAAGTCAACCGAACGCAGCAGGAAGCGCCTGAGGGCTTGTGGTTGGTTTGAGCGTCAATACTATAAGAGCCGGTTGAGAAGTGAAGCACCACCGGGACGACCGGAGGTAAGCACTACAATGAGTCTCACAGACCGCGCAGGAGCGGCCAACGAGCGTATGGTCCAGATTCTTAGCTTCATCGACGAAGATAACGAAGCAGCCCGTCTCCAGGGAGCAGCACTCGCTGGCGTCCTCCTCGGTGGTTGGGTCGCCGCAGCTGCGTTCGAGATGGGCTATTCTGCACTCGTCGTCGCTTCGATAATGACAATCGGAGCGGCAACTGCGTTCGCAATCCGGGCAGTAGCATAAGAATTGGCGGGTACCGAATGACGAAACCTGAAGCCCGCGTGAACGCAAACACTGACCGAGATACTGTTTTCGTCGTCGACGACGAGGAGGATATGATCCTCTTGTACGAAGGGATTCTCGGGGACGAATACAACGTCCGGACTGCTACAAGCGGCCCTGAAGCCCTCCAGAAAATCGATTGTTCGGTCGATGCCGTCCTTCTCGATCGGACGATGCCCGAAATGTCTGGCGACGAAGTGCTGGGGATACTCCGTGAGGAGGGACTCGATGTCCAAGTCGCGATGGTGACCTCGGTAAAGCCAACAGAGGAAGTCGTGGATCTGGCCTTTGATGGATATATGACGAAGCCGATTACTGGTAGTGAGGTTCTCGGGCTGGTGAACACGCTGATGACTCGGAAAGAGTACCATCGGGCCAGCCAGGAATTGTTTAGGTGCGTGTCGAAGAAAACAGCCCTCGAGAAGGCGAATTGCGATAGCTCAGACGAATACGAGGAACTTGCCGACGAAATTGCTGAGTTGCGGGAGCATATTCAGTCCATCCTCAACGACATCTCCCCGGCCAGCCCAAGCTGAAGGCTTCAGTAGCAGTAATTCACCTGTTCTCGGGGGTCAGTGTTAGTTCAGACACCGCGCGCAAGAGTAAGCAGAATCGGGGATCGTAGCCCGACGCCCATAGACAGACACCGCGCACAAGAGTAAACAGGATTTGGAGACGGGGGTCGGTGAGAAAACTGAGTCACGGGTTTCGTTCTCACGGACACACACCGCGCGCAAGAGTAAGCGAGAATTTGGGGGTTGGGCGTCAACAAGATCTGGTGGACGTGGGCCGCCTCTCACAAACACACACCGCGCACAAGAGTAAGCGAGAAGATGAAGCAACGGATGTTGCAGCTTGAGCGTACACACACACCGCGCACAAGAGTAAGCGGGAGTGATCGGGGCAGAGCGTTTTCTCTGGGGATCGCGGCTTTCAGGAGCGGATAACAGCAGAATCGGCGGATGTAAAGGGGCGATGTGCAGTTTAGACGGCGGTTCCGAACACGATCTGGAGCCACAGCAAAGAACTAGTAGTGAAAGCGAAGCAACTCTTCTTCGCTTTCTCTAGTCGGTTTGCGGATATTGTTGTGTGGTTATTGTCTTAAAACTTCCCCTCATTATATAGACCTTCTAAAATCGGCCCCTCAGCCGTTCTACTCGACGTTCCTCGTGTTTGAGGGTGGTGTACGGCAAGTTTACGGCAGTACCCCTCCGCCCTTTGTTCGACGTTTACTCTTGCGCGCGGTGTGTGTGTCTCCCTCCGTTCTCGTGATTACTGTTGTGCGAGCCTCCTAACCATACACGGCGCAACCATATACACCGACTCTACAAGACTCCTCTCGGCGGTCTTACTCTTGCGCCCACTAGGTAGTTTTATTATCCCCTGAGCGGTAGGGGGTAACTATGTCCGACGATGGCCCCGTCTCAGATATAGAAAACGAGAACCGGGAGGAGCAAGGCCCGGCCTCCCGAGACGATTCTGAAGATGGTTCTATCACTAGTATTGAGGACGAATTCGAGATGGAGCGAGTCACCGTGTTCAAAGACGAAACGCTCCTCCACCCAACAAATCTCGTCGACGAAGACCGAATCTATGGTCGAGACAAGCAACTGAACTCGGTCATCCGCCAGCTGAAGCCAGCGTTAGATGAAGTCCCGCCGAAGGATATGATTCTCCACGGGCCATCTGGCACCGGAAAATCACTCATCATTGGGACGGTCACCAACAAACTCGTCAAAGTGGCTGAGCGAAGAGGGTATAACATCGCGGTTGTCAAGCTGAACTGCGTCGATATCAAGACCGAAGACGCAGCCGTCTACAATCTCGCGAAGAAGCTCGCTCGAGAACTCGATGTTCCTTTCGACCTCGCCCGCAAAGGGATCTCCACGAACAGAAAATACGAGTACCTTTACGACCTGATCCGCGAGCATCTCGACCTCACGATCTTCGTTCTCGACGAACTGGATAGTCTGGTCGGAGGCCGGCGAACGAACAACGAATCTCCTGCCTACTCGAACCTTCTCTACAACCTCACACGAGCAACAGACATCGCGGACTTAGAACACCAAGTCACCACCGCTGTTCTAACCAACGACGCTGACTCATTAGTTCAGGGCCTCGACTCGCGCACGGAAAGTTCGTTTTCTCCACGTGAAATCCTATTCGACGACTACGACGCGAACGAGCTCCGTAAAATCCTTTACCGCCGTGAAGACGCCTTTCGAGACGACGTCCTTGAAGACGATGTCATCCCGCTAACCGCAGCGTATGCAGCTCAGGGTGAAGGCGATGCTAGAAAAGCAATTGACCTGCTCCACTCGGCAGGTGAAATCGCTGACGACGAAGAGAGCCCAATCGTTACCGAAGAACACTGTCGAGAAGCGCAAACCAAAGTCGAAGTCGAATATTCTGTGAGAGAGATCCGGAACGCGAGCATCCAGAAGAAGACTCTCATTTTCGCTGCTGCCCTCTGTGACCTGTACAACGACACCGATATCGATGGAGTGCCGGGTCAAATCGCACACAATGTCTATGAGAAGATTGCGGAAAGCGAGGATATGGACAAACGGAGCCGGAGTCGGACGCGGGTGTGGTTCAATGAATACGTGACGAACAGTCTGTTCACTTCGGAGACGAAAGGGTACGGTCGCGGGAAAGGCAAACACACTCACTATTACTTCCAGAAAGACCCTGAGAACATTCGGACCGAGCTCGTCAACTCTGACGACCGCCTCGAGGACGTCCATAACGACCGGGAGTTGTTCCGTGAGATCGTCAGGAGCAAGTACAGGTGGTTGTCCTCCTAGCTCTCGACCGTCTCAACTTACGGTCAGACTCAGCATCCCCCTGAGCGGGCTGTTGGTTTTACTCTTGCGCGCGGTGTCTCCCCCTACCGCGCGTTTACTCTTGTGCGCGGTGTCTCCCCTCTTGGCTCTCAAAATTCTCGTTTACTCTTGTGCGCGGTGTCTCACACCCTCCCCGAATGACTCATTTACTCTTGCGCGCGGTGTCTGGTCGATCCCAATGCCAGAATCGGCATCAAAATCCCCACCTCGTTATCCCAACCGCGTCCACTATATGAGTTCAGAAAGCCAACATAATGGGCTGTAATCTAGTTAGAGTACCACACTCTCGGACTACAACGGCAAATTTTTAAAAACCGGAACTGGATGAAGAATTATGCTCTCTCTCATCGCCGGTCTCCTCTTTGGCGGCGTGATCTCCGTGGGAGCTGCACCCGTCTTCATCAGCGCTCCATCGCCCCGGCCACACATCATCGCCACCACCATCGGCGCAGCCGGTCTCGCTCTCGCCACAATTTGCGGATTCACAGCATATCTCGGAGGATCAATCACCTCCCCCGTGTACGAACTAGACGCCGTAGCCTTCTTCGTACTCACATACACCGGCTTTTCAGCCGTGTTCTGGGGTGACCTCGGGATAGGCACTTGGCCCCCTGAATGGCTCAGCGAATAACGCCCTCCGACCCCCTCAAGACGAGCTAAAATATGAACCACTCAGTCAGCATCACCGTCGTCGTACTGCTTGGCATAGCCGCGTTACTCTCAGCAGGACTCTCGGTTTTCATCGCCCGTCAGCGTGACCAGGAACGAACGCTTCTCGCATTCGCACTCGTCTGTCTCTCACTCGGGATCTGGTCCGGCACCTACCTACTGCGAGTCCTGAATCCCGATGCCACGCTGGATCTGATTCTGATGGTCATCACCCACGCCGGCATCGTGGGCGCTCCAACCAGCTGGTTTGTCTTCGTTCTCCTCTACACCGGGAACGAACAATGGGTCACGAAGCGGACTCTCTCCCTCCTCCTGGTCCACCCCGTAGCCGTCATTTCGCTTCTCGTCACCAACTCCTATCACCATCTCCTCTACGAATCTATCACGATAGGTACACCGACTCTAGTCAAAGAACTCGGGCCTGCGTTTTGGCCGCACGTGGCGTACACCTACGCAATTCTCTTCATCGGAATCACCCTCCTCGCATACTTCGCAGCCACTTCTAACGACCTCTACCGGCTCCAATCGTATCTTATCTTCCTCGGGTTAGCTATTCCCCTCGGGACGAACATCCTCTTCTTCATCGGGGCAAATCCCCTGGAGAACATCGACCCAACTCCCGTCGCACTCTCATTCGGTATGGCGATGATCGCAGGGGCCGTATTCTATGGGCGGCTAATCGAGTTCGTCCCGATCGCGCACGCCACCATCATCAGCAGCCTCAACGAAGGTGTCATCGTCGTCACCGACGACAAACGCATCGCCAGCGCAAATGAAGCAGCCTGCGAGATGCTGGACGTCGAGAAAGACGACATCACTAAACAGGATGCCGATTCGGTCCTCCCGAAGCCTGTTATTGAGCTCATCGGACCATCCCAAGATACAGCCGGGTGGGAGAAATCTACCGCCAGCGGACTCTCGTTCTACCAAGTTGAACACAACCCCATCACCACCCACGGAATACGAGGGCACGTCCTGACGTTCACTGATATGACCGAATCGAGACAACAACGCCGCAAGCTCCAACGGCAGAACGAGCGTCTCGATGAGTTCGCCAGCGTCGTCTCACACGACCTCCGTGGGCCGATGACCTACGCACTGGGATACGCGAACAAAATTGCTGACAACTACGACGAACCCCCTGAGAATCTCGAGAAGGTGAAAGAACAGATCTACCGGATGGAAGAAATCACCGACAACGTCCTTGAACTCGCCCGTAACGGCCAGGACATCGACGATCTCCAAGACCTGAAGCCGAAAACTGTGGCTGAGAGCGCGTGGAATAACATCAAGACGCCTGGAATCGCGTTCACTGCCGATGGTGAAGAATCACTTATGGCAGATCCCACTCGGCTGAAGCAGCTCTTTGAGAACTTATTCCGGAACGTCAACGATCACTCTGGTGCGGATTCCGTTCGGGTAGAGTACGCCGACGGCGTCATCAGTGTCGAAGATGATGGACGGGGTATTCCCGCTGCTGAACGTGAGAACGTATTTGAAGAAGGTGTGACCTTAGGAGATGATGGGACTGGTCTTGGCCTCTCCATCGTCAAGAAGATCGTCGACGCTCACGGTTGGCAGATCAACATCGAAAGCAGGTCTGGTGGTGGTGCGCGGTTCACAATCCATACCGACAAACGAGACGCTAACCACGGAGAGAACCGTAAAACCGCCCAAGTTTAACCACGTCAACTACCTACGCAATCAGTCAGACGGAACAGCACGACTATATACGAAGAAATTTAAGCAGATTAGTAACTGGCAGAGGGGACCGATTAATGAACACCACTCACAAGGCGGACAATGAATCAGAGAACGACGAGACCGTCTTCATAATTGACGACGAAGAGGAGATGGTGGTCCTCCTTGAAGACTGTCTAAACGACCATTATACGGTCAAATCGGATACAGACGCAGTTCGCGCTCTCCAGAGAATCGACGACTCAGTAGACGTAGTCCTTTTAGACAGGAAGATGCCCGAAATGTCTGGCGACGAACTCCTGGGCATTCTTCGAGAAAAAGGACTGGACGTACAGATCGCAATGGTTACTGGCGTCAAACCATCTGAGGAGGTTATGGAGATGCCGTTCGACGACTATCTGGTCAAACCTGTAGAAGAACCAGAAGTCCTCGGGCTCGTTGATACGCTAATGACGCGGAAGCAATACCACCGAGCAAGCCAGCGATTCTTCCGTAACATCTCAAAGATAAGCGCCCTCGAACAAGCCAATCGGACTGATACCGAAGAGTACGGTCAGCTCGTCGAACAGACCGCCGAACTCCGCGACCAGATCGACGAGATCCTCAGTGAGATCAACCCAAACGCTCTCAACGATTAGTAAGCAGCCAATTGATACAACCTTTATAACGTGAGGCTGTCTCGGGTTTGTTATGCCCGATACGTCTGCGATCCTTGATTCCCTACACGGGATTGCATCACGCCTAGATGAGAATATGACTGAGAAGGACGTTGAGAACGCATTTCTCAACGAGAATTTTTACACGCACCTCGGTTACAAAGGGACAGGCCACGACCTCCGTAGTGAATGGACACTCCCCGATGACCGGCGGCCCGACTACGTCACTCTTGACAACAATGAATCAGTCACCGTCGTCTACGAGTTCAAGACTACTGGACGCGATCTCGCCCCCCACGAAGACCAACTATTCCACTATGTCGATGAGCTGAAAGCCGATTACGGAGTGCTGACCAACGGACAAGAGTTCCGTTTATATAAGCGAGATGGGCACACTCGAATGGCTGGATTCAGCCTTAGCGAAGCAACCGAGAGTGATGCTGTCAGTGTAGGACACGCTCTCGAAAAGCCAGAATGGGACATTACTGACCCGCAGAGTGTAGACGAATTTCTCACCCGACTCGACGAAGTGGAACTCGATACGGAACTCGGTCGAGAACACTTCTTCGATACTTTCCGATTAGAAGAGAACAGCCCCTTCGCTGATCTCGTTACAGCGATGATGGACTTACTCGTTGAACTTCGAGATGAAAGGGAAGCAAAGTTCGTCAAGGGGGCCTACGACTTTTGGGAAGCCAGCTACGCCAGCGAACCCGACGAAACGCCAGACTCGTGGGAACCATTTATCGGCGGACAGCACACTCTTCGGGACTTTATGTTTTGTCTGGAGAGTGGTCACGCCCTTCTCGCCCGCGTTCTGCTGGCAAAGGCGACTGAAGACAACAATTTCTTCCGTAATACGGCATACAACGGGATGGACGAATACTTCCAAGGACTCCAAGGGTTCGGGGACGATATTAGCCTCGATGCCTATCCTGTTGCCGCCAATGGCCTAATTGAAGATATGGAAGAACACCTTGTTCAGAGCCTTTTCGAGGACGACATTTTCATCTGGTGGACTGACGGGTTTGCGGAGCAAATGACACGGTCGCACGCATCAAGAGCGAGCCAGTTCGAGGACGTCGCCAAAGGTACTGGCGAAATTACAAGAATTAGTCCTGCTACGAGAGACAGGTTTAGCGATGCAATCGCCCACATCATTTTCTCCGTCCTCAAATTCGACTTCGCTGAGATTGAGGGTGACCTACTGGGCGACCTCTACCAGCATTACTTCGACCCCGAGACTCGGAAGGCGCTCGGTGAGTTCTACACCCCACAAGAGGTCGTAGACTACATTATGGACGGCGTGGATTACGGCGTTGGCGTGTCTGGTGAACGTCTCATCGACCCGTCCTGCGGCTCGGGTACATTCCTCGTTGAAGCTATTGACCGCTATGTGGAGGACGTAGAGCGATATCACGACGATCCTGATTGGGAGAAGCACCTCATCGACCTCTGTACGAGTCCGCACATTGTCGGGTTAGACATTCATCCGTTCGCAGTGCTGATGGCACAGATTCGATTTATGGTCGCCATCCTTCCTCAGTACCGGGATGCGAAAGAGGAGAACCGTAACTTCACGATTCGCCGCCTGCCGATCTACCGAACAGACACACTCCGAAACGAACGCGAATTGACTGGAATCGACCTCGGTGACGACGGGCAGAAGCAGATGACCCTCGATGGAGTGACGGACGACAATCAGGACGTGAAGATTCCCGTCCCCCTCCCCGTAGAAGTGGACGAAGACGAGGTTGATGAGACAGAAGACGGATTCCTCGTTCAGCGTGTTCGGATGCCCCTATACGACACCGCTCGCCTGAACGCAAATATCCGCAACTTTGACGAATACTTCGCGGCGCTCCAAGGCGTTCTCGACGTTGTAAAATGGTATATGGACGAAGAAACGTGGGAGTATAGCGGTGGGCTTGAACAGGGGATCTACCGTTACACAAGTCAAGAGTACGACGGCATCGAGGAGTTCTTCGAACCCTACGTAGACGACATTCTCGATACCGTTCGATATCTGCGTCTTGAACACGGCGACGGTCGCCTATTCAAAATCTTCGAGGACACCGTGCTTGCTCTTGTCGTGAAGAACTATATGGACTACGACTACGTGGTGGGTAATCCACCATACGTTCGAATCCAGCATCTTCCCGACCAGCAGAAGGCGATGATGGAGCAACTCTATGAATCCACCACCGGGAACTACGACATTTACTGTCCGTTCTATGAACGCGGGATCGACTTCCTCAAAGACGGAACTGGAAAGCTCGGGTATATCACACCGAATCAGTTTATGGTCACTGATTACGGGGAAGGAATCCGACGTGTTCTACTCCGAGATACCCGACTCGATGAAGTATATGACTTCCGCGATTCCGGAGTCTTCGAGGATGCGACGAACTACCCTGCTATAGTCATTGTCGAAAAAGAATCGGACAGAGACGCAAGAGAATCGAACCAGATCCGCTCAGTTCGAGTCAAAGGCAACGTCGACGGAGATAGCGGCCCCTCAGTCGATGAAGAAATCATCGAGGCAGTAAGGAAACATCGGGGCACTCCCGGATATAGTGACGAATATATCGATGTTTTCGATTATCCCCAGTCCGAATTGAGTGATGGTTATTGGCCCCTTTGCCCACCCGACGAGAGGGAAGTTATGGAAAAACTGGACATCAACTGTGATGCTCCACTATCTGATGTCGTCGATTCTGCCTTCGCTGGAACTCAAACGAGCGCAAACAAGGTGTTTATCGTCGTCCCAGTAGATGCGGGTAGAATCGAAGCAGATGAGGTTGGGGGTACGGTTACAGTAGTTCCCCAAGGCGAAGAGCGAGAATATGAAATTGAGAAGGAGCTACTCAAACCGTGGTTACAGGGGCGTGATATTGGTAGGTGGAGGGGCGATTGGTCGGGCCAGCACGTCATTTCCCCATACCACGAGCTAGAGGAGGGGAATGTTGAGCTGATCGGGGCTGATTATATTGAGGAACAGCTCCCCCTAACGTGGGAATACTTTGAGAGCCATCGAGACGCTCTTGAATCTCGTGAAGGGAATCGGTTCCGTGATCGGGACGATTGGTACGGATTTGGCTATCCCAAAAGTATGGAGCGGTTTGAAAAGCCGAAGCTGATTGGTGCTGAAATCGCTGAGGAGGCGACCTTTATGCTTGATGAGAAGGGCACCTGGTATTTCAAAGCGGGATACGGAGTCCAACTGGAACCTCAACATCAAGATAAAACGGAGGTCTTCTCAGCCCTCATAAACTCCCGCATATTGGATTTCTACTTGAAGCACATCACGAGCATCAAGGCGGGCGGATACTACAAATACACTTCCCACTATCTCGAACCCCTCCCTGTCTCGTGGGGGACTAAAGACCAACAAAGCGAGATCCAGGATACGCTCTCGAATATTGTCTCCACATTCGATGTAGGCAACCGTATAGAAAGATTCCCTGAAGCCTATCTCGGGGAGTTTGACGGGAACCTTGGCTACATCAACTACCAGTGGAATACCCGTCGTTATCCTGTTAGTGCTGATATCCAAGAGAAAGCAGACGGTCGGTTCGCGGTAACAGCAGGCCGTTCTGACGAAATCACTGACCCGTTGATGGATAGAGGCGACCGAGAGGAACAAAAAATGAGGGCTAAATATGTCCAAGCCGCTGTGGATGGACGGAATATGAAAAAGGGAGAAGAACACACAATTCCGATTCCACAGTCAGAGGGTGGGATGAAACAGCTCATCGAGAGGTTTGAATCAGATCAGCAAGTAGTCGAGGAGGCCAACTTGGAAGCCCTCGAAGCTGAGATAGACGAGATGATATATGATCTGTTTGGACTTTCTGATGATGAACGTTCAGTTGTAGAAGAGTACACTGAGATTTTCTAATCAGGCGTCTGGAATGAGTGGCATTTAGATAGGAAACGCTTCCGGGCCTGGTACTCTTAGGTATGGCCCTCCCAGAAGTATGCCCGTACTCCCCCCTGCTATTACAGCAAGGATTTTCCGGACTGCCCGAGCCAACTGTCTCGGTGGCCCCGGTAGTCTCCCCAGGTGACTCCTCCGTCGAGGAGTTCAAACAGTTGCTGGGTTGGACTTGGCCGCTGAGTCCTCCGATTCAACTGTACCGTACCGTTGGTCGGTTTTTCAGCTCCGGTCTGCCGATGTCCCCGAAAACCTGTGTTCTTGAGGTTGCCCCCCTCAACAGCGGGTAAGACTCCCAATGTCAATCGGCTCGGACGCGGTGTCTAAGCACCACACTCGTATGGACGTTGTTCAATGATATATGCTTTTGGCCACGAGCAGTACCCGATTAAGGATGTCTGAACGCAGCAATCTTGCTCCGTTAGCCCTTCTACTGTCGGTTTTGGTGGGTGTTGGGGGTCTGGATTTTCGACCGCATTTTGTATAGCGGGATACAGTTTATTAGGGTGGATTTGTTAACTCACACGGGTTGAGAGTGGTGAAATCACCCGTTTCGGGCGTGTGGTGGACTACTCTTGATTACTCTGGTAATCAAGAGTAGATTGAAGTACCCCGCCGCCGTCGGTGAAGCACGAAACGTGAATCCGACACAGCACAGCCTTCTACCACCGGAAACCGCCCGAACAGCCAGCGCTCGGAGGCAAGCGTATGCTCGGTAGCGCAGACGCCGACACCGCCCTGGACACCACGTTCGACCGCTACTTTCAGGACATCGGGAAGGGTCGAGGCGGCGACGGCGGCCACTACCGCCGGAACAGCAAGCGAGAGTTAGAACGATTCACCGAGTGGGCAGCTGGCGACCGAGGCCCCGACGAGTGGACCGGGACCGTCCCCCAGGACGCCGACCGCGCCCCCGCATTCAACGACCTCTCTGAAAGCGTCTTCCGCGAGTACGCACGCCACTTAGCGAGCGACCGAGGACTCAAGCAAAACACCGTCCAGACCTATTACGCCTACATCTCCGCGTGGTGCGGATGGTGCGTCACCGAGGGCTACCTCGAGACTCACTTCGCCCAGCGAGCCAGCGCGACGGCCCCGCTCCCCGAGGACGACGGTCGAAAGCCGGGCGATCAACAAGCGTGGACCTCCGAGCAGCGACACGCCCTCACCAAGTACGTCAACGACGCTGCTTACCGAGCGAGCGATCGAACCGACGACATTCCCGACGATGAACCCGAGAAGAAGGCCCGCGCGCGCTATGATGCACTCCGCGCCACCCGTGACCGGGCGCTCGTCTATCTCGTCGCCTACACCGCCATCCGAATCGGTGAGCTCGTCCGTGACGTCGACGACCCGCGCCGCCGTGGGGTACGGTGGGAAGACGTCAACCTCGACGAAGGCAGCATCGACGTCTATCGGAAGAAGCAGTCGTGGGACAGCGCAAGCCTCCCCGAGCCCGTAATTAATCCGCTCAAGTTCTACAAGCGCCGTCTCGATCCTCCCTCGGAGCGCTGGCCAGTCTTCCCAACATTCCACTTCGAGACTATCTCGAACCAGATCCAGGAGGTACTGGAGAATCAGGGGTTGAACGACGACGAGATCGTCGCGCGCCGCGAAGAGTTTGAATACGACCTCTTCCTCGCGCTCGCAGAAGACATCCGCCTCCCGTCGATTTCGACTGACGGCGCACGCCGGTCGCTAAAGCGAATCACCGAAGAGAGCGACGTTGAAGTCGAGCATCCAAAGCACGAGTACCTCGCCCCGCACGGTGGCCGTCGAGGGATGGGCGAAGTCCTAGTGCGAGCGTTCGGGTACACCGTTGCTGCCCGGTATCTGGACAACTCCGAAGAGATGGTTCGGAAGCGATACTCCCACATTGAAGCCGGTGAACTCGGCGATTCTGCCGCCGAAGCGATTGAAGATATCGACGGGTAATTCCTTCTCAGGGACTTCTTCTGTGCGAAATCGGGGAGTGGAGACCGCCCCAGCACCCCGGCCATATATCGTATGTTGCGATACCTTCTGAGCGGCGGTTGAGTTACGAACGACACGAAACGTTCACGGCCTCTGTCCAGTTATGCAACGTACGAACCGAATCATTGAGACCTGTTCCCGAGAATAGAAATAGTACTTGTCCTGGTAGGACGGACAGTAACTCACTCCCAGTAGTTCTGGATTTGGGCGCTATATTTCAAGGATGTCGGCGTGCGGTGGCCGCTTCGAAAGACCATTTGCTCCGATTCCTAACGTTTTTGATTACGTGAGTAGATGATATTAGATGGATATGAGCGAAGTCAGGAGGTCTGGTAATGCTCGAATGAACAACTTGAGTGAATGAATGATGGGTGAAAATGCTACTGGTCGGGACGAGACCGAGACAGCAACTGAGGGTAGCGATTCCTCTTCGGAAACGTGGTCAAGGTACCAAATCTTCTCGTGGGGGATGATAATCGTTGCTGTGGTGTATACTGCACTAGTGTTTGACGGCGACATTCACCAGATTGCTATTCTTGCTGTCTTCGTGAGCGCGTCATACACGCCTTGGACAATGGACCCGAAGAATACGGATTTCTATATGTGGATAGACTGGATTGCGAACTCCCACCGGTTTGATTTCTCTGGTGCCTCCAAAATGGAGCTACAGAGATACTTGGCTCAACAGAAGCAACCAAACCGCCTTACGAAACACGATTCCTCCAAGGGTGTAGTGCTGAGTCTAGGGGTATCTGCACTGACAACTTTGGTTGCGGGAGGGATTGCTACGTATAAATACGCCACCAGCGGTGTCGTGAGCTGGAACGCAATTACGTTCTTGCTGGCGGTCTACGGTGTGAACCTCGCAATCTTTGCTTTACACGCAATAGGGAAACGATTGGACAACAAGAAAATTGAGATGGCCGAATCAGTGTTAGATCAAAGGAATTAGCCTAGCAGTGGGGTGAAATATACCCGGCAGGATTCGCAACTCAACAGCGGCGTTCCGCGCCTCACACGAGTCTTTTTAAGCCGGTGCCGACAAGGATGGTTCAAGAATGAAGAGACGCAGCTTCCTAGCGTCAGCAGTCGGTGCTGTTGCGTTCACAGCAGGATGCACAGGCGGCTCTCGCCCCAATGCAGCGGAGAATTACCACGACATCACCGACCCGAATCCCTCAACTACAGACGCCGGATTAGCGCCAAACCCAGTTGAGGTCGAAACTCGCGACGTTGATCCGTCCTCCTTCGAGACCTACACCGCCACGAACGACGCGAACACAAACCTCCGAATGGTGCCTCTCGACGTCGCTCGCTACTGGTACCACACTCAGAAAGCGCGGTTCATCGACGCACGGACGGCCTCGCAGTACGAAGAATCCCATATCGCGGGTGCTGTTTTCAGCCCCGCGCCGAGCGGTGGAGATAGCGATCCGGTGGCCGATTGGGATAAGAACGAGCGCGTTGTGGCCTACTGTACGTGCCCACACCACCTCTCCGGGATTCGCGCCGGGAACCTCATCGAGGACGGGTTCACGGGCGCGTACATCCTCGGGCCGGGGATGGGGCCGTGGGCCGAAGAAGGCTATCCGACGGCTGGCACGCAGAAGAACAAAACCGAGTTCGTCGACGACTATTCCAACGTCAACGCCGACAACGAAAACGAAAACGGGGAGCAGTAACCCCTCTCTCTAACCCGGAATAGGACTGACTGATATGGCAGGAGAACTCGTCGTCATCGGGGCCGCGATTCTGGGTGTAGTAGCGCTGCTTATGCGGTCTGCTTCAGTCTCATTCGACCCGAGCGACGACGAAAACGACTCCGACGTCGAGGTCGCGACCGGAGGAACTGGGCACAGCGGTGGTGGTGGTGGAGGCGGTCACGGAAGCAGCTTGGAGAACACAGTCACCGCCACGATCACCGACCGGCCCGGTGGAGGCGACACCAAAGTCAGCACACACAGTCCACTCGAACGCCCTCACACAAGCGGTCGGGGGCGGCAATCCAGAGTCCGGCGAAGCACGTCGTGCGCCCACTGCGGGGCAGTCAACAAAAACCAGGAATCTCGCTGCTGGAGCTGTGGATCGAGTCCGCAGGCAACATTCAGCTCGGACAGCCTCGAGTCCGTCAATAAACGTCTTCGAGACGCGGCTGCTGACGAATCGTACTTCGTGAAGAAGGGCGAGGAACCCAAGAGTCGGCCTGTCGACAGTCCCGCAATTCCTTCGGACGAAGACGACGAACCATACGGGAACACCGCGACCGAAGAGGACGACATCGAGAACCGCGAGGACATCCCGATCTACTGGACGTGGATTGGATTGTTCTTCGGGTGGATAGACAAGTGGCGCACGCTCACGAACACGCATATGCGGAGTATGGGTGTCGTTGCAGGAGTGACGCTTCTGTTCTGGGGAATCAGCGTCATCTACGGGGCGTTCGAGTACGGCACCAGCGGATTAGTAGCGCTAATCGGAGCGTCCCTCATCGCCGTCGTCACCGGAGCCGTCGCGACGTTGTTCTATCTCGCGCCCGGACGAGTCAAAACCGTCGCGATAACCCACCCGTTCGCCATCAGCACGCTCTTCCTCCCCGCGACCGTGATCGCACTGAACGAACCGGCGTTCAGCGGCTTCCTCTACGACAGCGCGTTGTTCGCGGAGTTCATCATCAATACGTTCCTTGCGCCCATCGGCTTGGAGACGTTCTTCCGGACCACCTTCGACTTGAACGGGTCGAGCTATCTTGTGATGTGGTTCGCAATTTCCTTCCCGGTCGGGTGGATTTTCGGGACTGGCTCTTACCTTTTCGACAAGCTCGTCGAGCAGGTAAATCACACACTCCAATCGCGGGGGTCCGATTCTCCCCCTGCTGGCCCAACGCGAGATGTTGGTGATGAAGATGAGTGATTCCTGTGGGGGTTGAGAGTCCTTCTTTCTATCATCCCAGGAAAGGTAGAGATTGATTCCTTATGGGAGACAACGTTCAATTAGATTCGTTCAACCAGACCGCAACTGAGGAGCCGGGATCGCCGGGTGATACCGAGGGCGCAGAGAGTCCATCCGCCCCCGCCGAAGGAGTGTCGGCTTCCGAGAACACCGGGAGTGACGAATACGGGACTCCACGCTGGCTTATTCGCCGGCTGACCGACCACCAGAAGTTCGACCTTGATCCCGCTGCTGGCGCAGAGCCGATGGCTATCGCCCAGTCGCGGTTCACAGAAGAGGACGATGGGTTGTCTCAGTCGTGGACGGGGCCAGACATCGACAGCATCTACCTCAATCCGCCGTACTCTGACCCAGAGCCGTTCCTCCGGAAGCTCAAGCACGCCGTCGACCCAGACGACGACGATGCAGCTACGTACGGCATCAGCCTCACCAAGTCCGACACTTCCACCAACTGGTTTCACGGCCATCTCGTTCAGGCGACTGTTCTGTGTTTCCTGGATACGCGCCTGAAGTTCCACGGGGGGAAGCAGGGTGCGAAGTTCCCGAACGTCCTCGGGGTATTCGGGGAGCCGCCTGAGCCACTTCTGGATACGCTCGCCGATCTCGGTGAACTGTACTCGCGTGTCGAAGTCAATGCGGCAGTCGAACAGCAGCGTCTCGACGACCTCATCGCTGACGGTGGATGTACCGCGACTGCCATCCCGGTCACCACAGACAATGGTGGGTTCAAGAGTCGGTACGCGAGCCTGGATTTCGTCTCTCCCGGTGACGAGATCGAACTGACGTTCGACACCGATTCGCTAGCCACTCGCCACAAAGACATCCCTGAGCGCGTCCGTCTCACAGTTCTGCCGGAAGGCAAGGAAATCGAAGCCCGTACGGGAAGCATCCTCATCGACACAATCGGTGAAACGGGCGACGGGACTGACGTCTGCGCTCAGCTGCGGAACTCTGCCGAGATCGTGAGCCACCTGGAGGTCTCGCTCGCAGTCGGGATGGACCACTGGGAACTCGTCACACCAAGCACCGTCCGCCTCCTCCCGTGAGGAGGGAGGTTCCCACGGCAAACCTCAAGGGACTTCGGTGTGCAGTTGTGCTATGGAAGATCCGATTAGCGGGCAGGACTACGAACCGACACCTGATGGTATGAAACGGTGGGCGGCAAACGAACTCCCTCACGGCGTACCTCTTCTCTACGCCATCGTCGGGTTCGCCACAATCTCCACGCTCGCCACTATCATCCTCGCGACTGTACAATTCGCGTTCAGCTGGAGCGCGCCGACGTGGATGCCTGTCGCAGTCGCTCTCCTCGGCGTGTTCTGGGCGTTCGGCGGCTGGCAGCACGGCGTTGAGGCCGAAGCCGACCTCGACACCAACTCGGACGCCCGCGTCTCTGATTCGGGCATCTAAACAGCGGTCCTCCTCCTCGGATTCCGTGCCGTGAAACAGCGTAACTCTGTTTCACCGTCCTCTCCCAGTTCAGGCCCGACACCAGTTCTGTTCAAGACCCAACACAACACCTATGGGCGCACCTTCCATATCTGTGCGTAACGATGTCTGAAAGCAGTGAAGGGGAGCAGCAGCCAGAATCCCCGTCCACACAATTCACGAGCGAGGTGTTCGACGTCGAGGAGTTCGACGATGTCGTCGTTGGGACGATCGAAGGGTCAACGATTCCAGAACGCGACACCAGACGGCTCCGAGATACCCTCCGCAGCGCCCAGCACGGAGAAGAAGTGGAACTCACGCTTGGTACAGGTGAAATGCAAGCCACTCGCCGTGGGAAAGTGGTCGGGAAGAAAGGCCCGCGATGTACGAACCCGCCCTACCTTGATTGGGAGTTCGCCCTCGAGGTTGAGGTTCCTCTGGATGGGGATGAACCAAGCCGGCTCTATCGGATCGGGACCGGCGATGAACGGTTTGGGGAGTGGTTCGTCTTCAGTTACGACTACCGTCCTGAACTCGGCGTCTTCAGGAACGAAACGGAAACAGCCCACGGGTGGGCCATCGAAGTGACTCGGAACCCCTAGTCCCTGTTAGAGGTCTGTTTGTATCTCCCCTCCGTGGGTAGAGGAGAGATTCCAGATGAGTAAACATCCAGAGGGCTACGTAGAGCTCCAGCCACAGGGTGAAGTCGACGGTCTCGGAGATACCGCCGTGAGTAGTATCCCCCTCAGGGGCGGCTTCTCGCCCGCGTTCGACATCCCCGTCGAAGTCGTCGTTGACCGCTTCAAGGAGGAGTTGATTGCGCGAGCAGCAGACAAAACGTGGGAGAACGACTACGACGGGTTCGACATCTTCCACACGAAAGCGATTCGGGCCATCGAAGCAGTCGTCGACCACGAGATCCCTCGCGTCGACCGGTGTTCCGCGCCGGGCATCGTCAAGGAGAACATCGGCCCGCAAGCAGAACAGCACTATGACGACTGGGAAGTGCTCGCTGAGTCCTGGATCAGCCAGTGGTTGATGCTGTACGACTCGATTCTCGAAACGAACGTCGGTGCAGACGTCGAAGCATTCGAGGACGCCCTTCGAGGCGTGTACGCGAACGAATTGATGGATGGAGAAGACGCTCGGGCGCTCGCAGAGCACCTCCTTGACCAAGTAGAGTCGGAGTGACGCCCACGGGTGAGTGGAGTCTCCGCAAGTAGTTTTTAACCCCCGAAGTTGGTGAAGGGATTTCCAGTAAGTGGATTCAGTCCCATCCAATCGTCCCGCGTCTCAACGCAGGAGAGTGAACACAATGTCCCAATCAGAATCTCCGTCAGGAGGAACCCAGCAATTCCAGACGGCTGCAAGCATCGTCCCGATAACCGATCTCGTCGAGCGGGAGGGAACCGTCCCGTTCCTTGGCGTGAACGAAGCGGCTGACGCTGAGTACCCCGAGGAAACGGCCACCATCGGTTCCCGGTACGTCGGTGACAATCCGCGCTCGTTCAAAGAAGCACTCGATGTTCTCCCCCACCCTGCGGAAGGGGACTTGTGGGCGGACAACGAGTTCGTCACCCCCAGCGACGACAGCAACACCGTCAACGTCGACCTGGAGGGAATCCGTGACGTCCACGGTCTCGACATCAGCGAGCTCGAACAGCGCACCGGAATGACGCTCCGAGAGATGGTGAACGCGGCGAATCCAGACCCACTCATCCCGGTCAACACGAACAAGGACATCATCGACCACCGCCGGCTGGCGCTCAACACGCTCGGGTTCGACTGTAAGTTCCGATGGCAGATCGCGTCCAGTCGCTACGACCCTGGGAATATGCGGGAGTTCTTCAAGCGGAAGATCGCGGCCTGCCAGCAGCACAACGCCGACGATGCGTTCGGGTGGATTCGACACCACGACTGGGGTGGGTCGGTCACCATCACGACCATCTACCCGAGCAAGGCGTACGAGGTCGGGATGCCGGACGATACGGACATCGACATCCAGCAGGACCAGCTCACCATCGCGGACAACCCCGTGGGGCAGAGCTTCAACGAGCGCGAGGACGGTGACGGTGAAAGCATCACCATCTACTACGGGGACCGAATGGGGTACGACTTCCGGGGGACGCAGAAGCTCTGGGCGAAGCCAGTCATCTTCGTGCCATCCGTGGGCGCGATGATTCCGATCCCCTACGACGGGACGGACTTCAGTCGGAAGCACACGGGCAACCTGATGGAGGACGCGATCAAGTGGCACGGGAAGATTCTCTCCAAGATCGACGACCTCACCGAGTCCGTCAACCAAACCATCGTCCGGGCGCGAATCGCGGCGCTGGACTTCGAGGAACTGCCGTTCGCCATCGAGGACTTCTATCGGTACGTCGGCATCAAGAACGACACGTACTGCGAGAAGGCCGCAGAGCGCGCGCGGACACTCGCCTCGCCCGAGACGCAACCGAGTCTGTGGAACCTTCAACTCTCCCTCAAGCTCGCGGTTCTGGACAACTACGAAGGGTCGAAGGCGGGGAAGACCTACCAGGAGTATCAGGAGATCGCCGGCCAGATTCTTCGCTACCCGTCGACGCAAATCCAGCTCGCGATGGAGCAGTACGAGTACGAAAAGGACACCGTCGACGATGACGAGCCGCTCATCGACGACGAGCAGCAGACCCTCGTGGAATCTCTCGAGGACGTCATCGACCTGAAGGGCGTCACGGAGAACCGCCTGAACGCAACCGACGCGCAGAAAATCGAGAGTCGTATCCAGCAACGGCTTCCGACCAGCGGCGACTGAATCGCTCGCGAACACGTCTTAGTGATACAAAATGTCGAGTTCAGCCACTCCAACTGACAGCGCAACCGACGAACAGATCCTCAGCCACTTCGTCTACCGGCGAATCCGCGAGAACGGTGGCCCGGTCGGGTACGAAGAAACCGTTCTCTCTGTGAGCGACGTAGCGAATCTGACCAGCCAGCAAGCGAAAGACCTCATCAAATCCGGGAAGCAGTCCGGGGTCTACGAGACCAAGCGTGACTCCAGTGGGAGCATCCTCATCACGAGTGCGTCCCCCATCGGCCAGGAGCCCGCAGTCATCTCCCAGCGCTTCGGTAAGCAAGTCCACCAAGGGGCGGACTTCATCGTCCTCGATGGCGTCGACTCGGAGACTGAAACCATCCTCGGGAACCACTACGATTCCTTCGAGGAGCTCGCAGACGCCGACCCCGCCACCGTTGCGAACTACGTGAACACGGGATTGGACGCTCGCGCAGAGCCGAGCGAATTCAACGAACTCACTCGCCTCACAGGGAGCGAAGTGGCGGCCCTCCAAGACAACGGAATTACGACCAAACGCGATCTCGTGCAAGCCGACCCTGAGCAGCTTGCGTCCATCAAGGGGACGACGCTCACGGAAGCGAAGGTCACGCGAGCCCAAGAACAAGTCGAGGACGACGTCAACGTTCTCACTTCGGCGGACGCGAGTACAATCATCGCGAGCGCTCGTCAGCACATTCCTGTCGGTGGGAGTCTCGCTGAGTACGCGGTCTCGAAACACGAAGAACGGAAAGCCGTCCTCGGCGCTGCGAAGGCGAAGGTGTCGAAGGTCGAAGACGAAACCGGACGGGTCGGAGAGCCGTTAGCGGTTGTTCGCGGCGACCTCGATGCGGGCGACGAGGAGGCGAACTACGTGAGTGATGTCGGGCACAACGAGGGCAACCCGGTCAACACTGGCCTGCCGGTGCTCGAGGATGTCGGGTACGACAAAGTGCCGAAGCTGGCGACAGAAGCAGACGCCGGCCACTCAGCGCTCCCCGTCGACGAAGACGGGAACGTGGTTCCGCCCACCATCCCGCTGGAACGTGACCTGAAGATGCCCATCGATGAACTGGTCGCGAAGAAGCTCGCCCGGAACGTCCCGGTTCGAATCGTCGGGCCGCGTGGGTCGGGGAAGAACTACCTGATGAAGTATCTGGCCTACAAGACGAATCGCGGCTACCGGAGTCTGGACGTCGACAAGGCGACGATGCCTCAGGACCTCTTCGGACCCATCTCCCCCAACAAGGACGGCGTTCTCGAGCCGAAGAACGCGGACGTGAAGCAGGGACTCCTCAATGGCGATCTCATCGTCATCAACGAGTTCCCTGTGATGCAGAGTGGGGCTGCTATGTCGATGCACCAGCTCCTGAATGAGAACAAGATCGTCATCAAGGAACACGGTGAGGAAATCGAGCCTCATCCGCAGGCGCGGATCATCATCACGATGAACCCGCCGACGCGCGAGTATCGCGACAGCGAGCCGATGAACTCGGCTACTCGTGGCCGGTTCCGGACGTTCTGGCAGGGCTACCCGGACACCGTCGAGGATGAGGTTCGGACGCTGGACCAGCAAATCAACACGACTGAGACGGTCGTGCAGCAGGGGACGCTCAAGAAAATCGTCGAGTTCGCGCACCGGACGCGGCGAGACAATATGAGCACGTGGCCAACGCTCTCCACGCGGAATCTGACTATCGTCTGCGAGCACATCGGTGACGGTGCCTCTCCCGCCGCTGCTGTGAAGAACGTGTTCCGGAACGTCGCCGAGCCGAATCAGAATCCCGAGGATGCGTTCGACGCGATCGGAGACCTTTTCTGAACCACGCCGTTCGTCATCCCTTCTTGAAGCCGACGACAGCACCTGCGGCGAACCCGCCGCTCAGGGGTGCTGCCGAGAGGATATCCGCGACGAACGGTGGCATCCCAGACTCGCCCGCTGTAGTGCTGAACGCGGCTGCGTTCTCGAGTTGACTCCAGTTGACGGACACGATACCCTGATTCTCCAGGTACGCGAGGAACCCGAGTTGCACGCCGACCAGGACAGCAACCAGTTTCACGATCTTCTTCGCCGCGAAGCCAATTACGCCCCCGACAACGGCACCGCTACCTGCCTGTACGCCTAACTGCGTCGGGTCGAACTCCATACGCTCGCTTGATGGGATGCCTCCTAATACATTCCGGTCAGGCTAGACATTCCCTTAGAGGGACGCGATGGGGTTTTTACTCCTCCAGAGGAGGTAGAAGGAGTTTTGTCCCAGATGAAGCTGGGAACCCAGATTGAACTATGAGCCAATCAGCAGACACCCCTACGTCGCACTCCCGCGCGGCTGAGATAGCAACCCCGAGCCCAGCCGAGGTGCGAACCTCGAAACAGCGGGCTGAAGAAATCAAGCAGTACATCCTTGGTTTACTCCCCGCTCACATCAGCAAGTCCGTCGACGTCGTCATCACCGAGCAAGTCCCGACAGCAGCAGTTCTCCCGGCGACGGAAGATGCCTTGCTCACAGACGGACAGGCGGAGTTTGACCGACAGCAGGCCCGGCGGCTTATCGAGTCAGTCGACGGCGACTATCTCGTTCTCATCACGGCACGCGAGACGCCGGACGCTGGCCCACTCGACGACGAACTATCCGCTGATCGGGCACACCAGTTCGGGCTTGCCTTCCACGAGACGCTCCACATCCTGAAAACGGCGTTCAAAGGCATCCAGACGCTTCTCGCGGACGATGTCGAAGACCAGTACCGTGATTTCGTTCACGACCTCATCAACGCCACCGAAGACGGGGCTATCGAACACGAGGTCTACGTCGGGGAGGACTTCTCAACGCGGGCCGGGAACCGCCTCCGGCTCGTTCGCGAGATTCACAAGCGCAAGCCAGAAGACTATGAGGCGCTCCCTGAAGGCCGGTCGGAGTTCACATTCAGGGACGCACTCCAGAAGGCGCTCCACGATAACGTCATCCTGCCCCCGTCAGGGACGACGAGCGCTCTCCTCGACGAGGACGACGACCGGGTAACGTTCGCCTCAGACGAAGAGCGCACCGTCTTCTTACAGATATACCCCGAGATCGAGCGGCTGGCAGACGACATCCACAGCACCCGTGGGGACGTTGGGACAGAGCTCCACCGGAACGACGCTGAGGCATCTATCCGGCGGGCGAAACGGACGATCAAGTTCTGGCACGAGGTCGTGAAACCGCTCGTCGATACCGATGCGAGCGAACAGGGGCAAGACCAGCAACAGCAGCAGTCGGGTGGTGATGGACAGCCCAATCAGTCCGGCGAACAGGGGCAGGGGCAGAACCAGCAACAGCAACAGGGGCAGGCGGGTGAATCGCCTTCCAGTACCCAGGGTTCATCAGCTGGCAGTGATGGTGACTCTCAGCAGGATGCTACGCAGACGGGGAGCCAGAGCCCGGATTCTCCCCAGGACAGTAGCGGTGAGGCAGCGCCGGGTGACGACATCAGTCCCGAAGACCTCTCCTTAGAACGGAACGCGGTCAGCGACTCTCTCCAAGGTGTTGCCGACCATCCGTCGATCACCGACGAACCCAATCCCGACGACGTCGACCTCAACCCAGACGGCGCAGAGGATGAATCCGGTTCGGACGACAGCACCAACTCGTCCTCTATTCGTGAGAACGGGGATGAGCCATCCAAGCAGGGGGGCGATCCCGACCCTTCGACAGACACCGATTCTGACTCCACGTCCGGTGAAATGCCGGACGCTCCCGGTCAGCCTGATTCCGATGGGGGAGACGACTCGGAGAGGGGTGAGTCCAGTACTGACGATCAGGGCTCTGCCACCGATGCTACTCCTGAAGACGACGCAGGCGAGAGTGAGTCTCATTCGGGAGGTGAGGTAGAAGTCGAATCCGAATCCGACAGCTCTGACCTTGCATCGAGTACGCAGTCATCTTCGGGAGCATCTACTCAATCTACGTTCGGGGATTTCGCCCAGGACGGGTCTGAATCGGAAAGCGCGAACGGGGGCGATGATGGAAGTGAGGCCGGGGGCGAATCGGGGGCCGGGGAGAGTCAGACGGCTGGAGTCGGCGGAAACAAGGATGCGTCTGGCGAGCAGGAATCAGAATCCGGCCAGAGTGAGAACACCTCCGGGGAATCGACGTCCTCTGAGAACGCCGAGAGCGCCGACCAGAACGGCACTTCGCCTGAGGAGGGTTCTTCCCCATCCCAGTCCAGCGAAAGCGGGGAGAGTGGCCAGCCAGCCGAAGACGGCGCTCCTACAACGTCGGGCGGAAGTCAATCGCAGGATTCGGAGAACGGCCAGCCTGATGCAAGCCAGCAGTCGAGAGGAAGCTCATCTACCGGAGAAGAGCAGTCCACGTCATCAGCATCGACCAGCGGCGTGTCGGGGCCTGAGCAAACCGAAGATGAACTATCCTCCGAGGACTTCGAGAGTGACCGCAAACGCGCCCAGCAGACCGCAGACGAAATCTCCAGCGACGGTGACGCACTCCAACGTGAGCTTGAGGCGCTCGACCAGATGCTCGGTGATGAAGCCGAAGCAGACCCCGGCAGCGAAGCCGGCGGTTCTGGTGCAGGAGCCGGCTCTATCAACGAACTTTCGGTGCTCCCAGACCCTCAGGATGAGAGCGCGTCCGAAATGGACTGGGGGACGGTCGAAAAGGCCGCCGGGACGGTCGCGGATACCCTCGCGAAGCAGCTCCAACTCGATCAGCAAACAGGCGTCCGGTCGGGGTTGACCTCTGGGACAACTGTCAACCGGAAGGCTGCCTATCGACTCGGGTACGGAGACCCGCGTGTGTTCGATACGCAGATTCCGGGCGACGAGAAGGAATACTTCATCGTGATCGTGCTTGACCGCTCGGGGTCGATGGACCCGGCGCGGTACAACAGCAACGGCTCAAATGGGCCGACGAAGATCCAAGTCGCAACGAGCGCTGTCGCCCGTTTCGCAGTCGCCTGTGAAGACCTCGGAATTGACGTGGCTGTCGTCGACTTCTACGACGATACTGCTCGGCTCGCCAAGCCTGCCTCCGTCGACGCTGAGTTCGCACAGGAAGCGCTCCTGAACACGGACGCGGGTGGTGGAACACCGCTCTCGGACGCGCTCACGCTCGCCACGTCGCTATCAGAGATGGACTCCAAGGAATCCATCATCATCACAATGACCGACGGTAAGCCGCGAGACGTAGACGCAACCGCAGAGGTCATCAAGCAATCGTACGCTCCGGTCTGTTCGCTGACTGTCGCCACGGACTGTGAACCGGGGAATCCGCCCGAACGGGCAGCAGAGTTGGAGCCGCACTTCGACCAGACAACAACCGTGTTCGACCCGGAGAAGCTAGACGACCGCCTAGACCAGTTCGCAGCACTCCTCGGGATGTACTAATCTCCCACAATCCAGTATAGCGCTATAGAACCATAGTATTACGACTTTTTTATAATATGGGCTCCTGCTATCGGTATGAATAATCCCCTTGGTGAAGAACGCCCACGCAGGTTTTCAATAGACCACTCCTTTTCTGGGGGGAGAATATGAGCCTCGCTTCCTATAACCCACAGGCCTCGTCCGGTCAATTAACACACGATGTGGATACACGAATAGTGCAACACGTCCCAAGCACCTCATATAAGGAGCTCTCTGGCTACACTCTCCTACAGGAGGAGACTGCGAAAAGCGCCCTCAAAACGGAACTAGAACAGCACCCCACAGACACGAGAAAGCCGGGTGCGGTCTACGTTCTCGAATGCACAACTAACCGGGCAAGTGCGGGTACCGTAATCAAGCAAGGGATTTCGTTAAACAGTCTTACTGAATTCTATGATCTGGGCAACCCCCGCCGTGTAATCTATGTAGGGTACACCGTTGATATTTTAGAACGGTTAGATGCCCATCTAAATTCGCCAGTAGCTGTAGGGGCACACTTCACAGCAATGTACCCCCCGGTACGTGTTCTACGGGTGGGTTGGTTTCGATCAAAAAGGCGAGCACTATTAGCCGAGCAAAAAACCGCAGAGTTACTCAGGCAAGAATTCCCAGAGGACTATATCGCCCAGCCTGGATGATCTGACTGTTGGGTGGGGGAGTCGCAGTAGGTGGTTTTTGGCCCCCCTACAGTGGTGGAGGATATTCAGAAATGAGTAGTACCACGACTGCTACTGTCGTCGTTCCGGTCAACCCCGCGTCTTCCACGGACGTGGACGAGCAAGCCGCAGACCACGCCCGAGGCGTGTTCCACGACTTCGAAGACCATCGGTTCTTCTACCACGACGTCCAGATCGATGAGCACTGTGAGGGAGACGCGGTCGTCGCCCTCGATTCCAAAGCTGGCGAGGAGCGCGTCGTCAAGCGGATGGAACGGACTACGAAGGAGCGCGTGAACAACCTCGAGGAAGTTCTGGAGGCTGTCGAAGAAGAAGGGACTGTCGAGAAGGCAGCGCAGAGCCGCGACCTGTTCAGCGCCGCACACCGACTCGGTGCCTACCACTACCCCGAAGCAGGCTACCTCTTCGACGGGTGCAACTGGGCGTACGGTTCCCCGATCCTGAACCGCGAGCACCTCGACAAAATCATCGAGCACCACGACGAGGACCTGTATCTGGTCGACCTCAGGCTGACCTACTAACGAGCCTCTGTAATGACGACTGAGCCGCTCCACACCCACAGCGAAACGCACCTGTACGGGGATTCCTTCGAGGAATTCGCCGCTGGGCGGATTACTGAGGGAGGCGAGGTTCTCGTTGCCGCCCCAACCGACGAGATCGCGACCAGCATCGTCGACCATCTCCGCGACCACATCCCCGGACTGGCTGGACAAGTCGAGACGTACTGTAGCGACCAATCGGACCTTCCGTTCGAGTCCGATTCGTTCGACGTTGCGGTTCACTACAACCCCGGACGCGGCGTTCTACAGCGACACGTCCCGCTATACGAAATGACTGCTGTCGTTCGTGAAGGCGGGCAAATCCTGTACCGGGCACCAAACTACGTCGCACACTCCACGTCTGCGTCCATCGAAGAACTCCAAGCGCTGGGGTGGAGTGACCACGGAGACCCGGTCGTTGCTGGTCGGTTCGAAGTCACCACGTCTGGCGATCCCCGCGAAGACACCCACGCCGAGCGCGCCGAAACCACTCTCACAGACTTCTAACGCAAACCAATGAGCGATACTCCGAAGAAAGAACACCAGTTCACGTCGTCGTGGCGATGGACGGACTCATTCGAATCGTGGGTCGAATCCCTCGTCAGCGGCTACACCGTGAACGTCTGCGCTGGCCTCTGTCCGTTAGGTGACGTTCGCGTTGACTTGATGTCGCCTCTCGAGATTATCGGGCTGATGGAGACCGACGAGAACACCTCACTCTCCGACGCTCGCAGCGTCCTCTCGGAACTCCTTGACAAGCGATTCATCGGTCGCGATGTGGTTCAAGAGTTGTACGGAGCTACCGATCCGGCATCTCACGAACTCGCTGAGTACATCGACACCGACGGTTGTGTTCGGGCCGACGTATTCAGCGATAACCCGCTCCCGTTTGCGGACAACACCTTCGATTGGACGGTTTCAGATCCGCCTTGGAAGGAATTACCCACGAGTGACCGGGGACATCTATTCGATGAGCTCGTTCGGATCACGAAGCCCGGCGGCCATATTCTCTTCAACGCTTGGTGGATTCCGACCAGCGACTCCGTGTCTCTTGACCATATCCGGTTCCGCCAGGACAACGACCGCTACAATATGGGCACCCCGAACATCTCCTACGCCAGCGTCTATACCGTCCACTCGTCGCCCCATACTGCGCGGTATCTCTCGCAGACGTTCTCTAATCGGGAGTTCGCTCCTGAGCCGTCGTCTCTCAAGGAAACAATCGAAGCCGAAACAGCGTACCGCCTAGAGCACGTCGAAGGCGTCTCGCACGAAGCCTACGGCATCCGGGCGGTCGGACCAGACACCTCCCAGCGCTGTCCCCACTGCGGGTGTACGAACCTTTCACCAGCGACAGGCGCAGCGGGACTCAACGTGAATGACGATGAGCAACTCTACCAGTGCCCCGCCTGCGAGTATCCCGTCCCCGAACACGAACTCGAGGAGGTCGCAGCAGGGAACATCCAGCGGGTTCGCTACGAACACGGGTGGTCTGCGATTCCTCCGCGTGAACTCAAGCAAGTCAACCCGAACAACCCGCCGGACAGCATCATCGAACAGCTCGAATCGGAACCCGGTATCAGTACAGGGAGCGCCAAGGCCTATCTGAAAGCCGCGATTGGTGTCTCTGGGAACGAGACTGGAGTTGGGCATCGCGAAAGCGTCCGTGGGAGTGGTGAAGGCCTGTCGGGTGCTGGTAGGACCACGAACGCAGACTGATTTTTCACCCCCTACGCGGGGTAGAGGGAGTAGAATATGTCCAAGTTAGAGTACATCCGGAAGTTGGAGGAGATGGAAGCAGACGTGAAGGTCATCGAAGCAATCGATGAAGAGGGCTCTGCTATCCTCCTAAGCGAGCCTGCCACGCGGGAACTGTGTCTCGCCCTCAACGACTATCTCGACCAGATCGACCCACACAACGCCGACAAGCAGGAGTCCGTCGCGTTCTTCTACGAGTCGATTATGGACAACTTCGCATTCCATCGTGGCAGCTACCTTCTTTCGACGTGGATTTCCCCAACCGAGACCGGCGAACTGTTCGAGAACTACACGCCCAATAATTCCGGGGTGTGGGAAGAACTCCGTGAAGCGTTCAGCGAAGTGCTAGAGTGACCAGTCTTATGGCTACCAAAACAATCCTTCCGGCGAACGCCACCGAGAGTGAGGACTCTCCACCCTCACTCAGGTATTACTCAGACACGACCGAGGGGTCAACGTTTGAGTCACCGAAGCTCCGTCAGTGGACAGAATCGCACCTGGAAGAGGCGGACCGCATCCTGAACCCGTGTGCCGGGAACGCCCAGTTAGATGTCGATGGTGAGGTCCTCCGAGTTGACGTGAATGAAGACGCCGATGCGGACCTCCACATCGACTTCCGGAATCTCCTCGAGCACGCCGATCCTGACTCCTTCGACGCGATCGTCTACGACCCCCCGTACTCCTACAATCAGGCCGTCTCGAAATACGGTCTCGATATCGACCGGGGTGGCTTCTACTTCTTCGACGACGAAGTGATGGAACTGTTCGACACGCTGCTTGCGCCCGGTGGTGTGTTCATCCAGTTCGGGTACACGACAGCAGCGATGCCACCGGAACTCGGGTACAGCGTGGTCGGCGTCGGCCTGTTCAACAAGCTCGGGTCTCAGAACGACTACCTCGGAATCGCCCTCGAAAAACCCGAAGTCAAGCCCTCGGAAACGCTCCCGCTCACCGTCGAGGACGCTGTCCTTCCGAACGTCGATGCTGACCAGATCTCCGACAACGACGTATCCGCTGGGGGGAACGGTGGCGACCCTATCGGGATGCGCTACCAGCGGAGTGGGCGCAACACCGAGTACGAAGCCGCCGTCTCGGATGCAGTCAACCAGTGGGTCAACAGCACCGACCGTGTGCTTCACATCTACGAGTCGAATCCAACCGTAGAACCCGCAAGCGCCGAAGTGACGCGGTGTGCGTATCGATGCGTCGACCTACAGGCACCAGACGGAGAGGTTGCTGCCGACGTCGTCGAGACGCCGTGGAATATCGCTTCGACGTTCGCGACCGGCGTCTTTGATACGGTTATACTGGACCTGCCCTACTCGGCGTTCCAGCAGAATATTCGGACGCCGTGGAAGGAAGCAGCGAGCGGTGGGGGCAAAACGCACGTCGCGACAGCGGTCAAACGGGGCATCACGGACCTCGTGTGTGGCGACGGCGGGCGCGTGATACAGATCGGTCGAACAGCGACGTTGATGAGCGGCCTGGATTACGACTACCGGAGAGCTGGCGTCAGCATCATCCAGCACCCGTCGAAGGATACCGACCGGATCGTCGTCGTCGACGAGAAGCCCCACGAGAACTTAGAGACGGTGGGGCTGCCGGACGGTGAAGTAGACCGATACGAAACCCACCACATCATCACAGGCCGAGATGACGCGACTGGAACGGCCAGCAAGTACAGTCGAACCGACCTGCCACCAAGCGATTCAGCGCATTTCTGCGTTCACTGCGGTAACCACTTCTACTACCATCCGGCGATGTATCTCTCGTGCGTTGAATGCGGGGCGCAGCCGGGGAACTACTGTGTCGATAGCAATGGAGACGTGCTCTACGGCACCATCCACGACAGTCGCGTTTCTGACGCGGCAGACCGCCACAGCGGGTCGTGCAACCACAAGAAGCCATCCTACCTCTCCGCCAGTGAAGACCGCGTCAAGGCCATTGTGGGCACTCTGGAAGAACACGTCAACCCGGAAGACTTGGACGAAGGGTTCACCGAAGACACCCTTCGGAGACGCCTCGAAACCGAGGTTGCAGAGACACCACGGTCGACCGATGTTGTCGAACGTGTCCTATCTGAACTCCGGACACCTACGTTAAGTGCAGCTCCCCGCAGCGGGGAAACTCCGTCCAGTACAACGGAGACGTCTCTGAGCGACTACCTCTGATTGTAGGGGCACCGAAGGAACCAACACACGCGACCACAAACAGGCACGACAACGAATGGCGACAGAGGATACTGACAGCATCTCCAGTACGGCCAGTGGAACCGAGCCACCGAACGACGCCGGCCCAGAAAACGAGGCCGCACCATCGCAGTTCCGAGCGTTCCTTTCCGCAATCGGCATTAGCGTCGTGTCGATGCTCCTCCTCGGATTGTGGACGGTGTTCCTGGGTGCGTGCTATTACGCGCTTACTGGCGGTATCGATAGGCCAACAAGCCTCCTCCTCGAGAATCTGGGATTGCTCCTCAGTGCGATCACTCTCGGCCTGCTCTTTCTCCAGTTCTCCGACCACAGCACCGACTTCTACGACTTCGAACTCCCATCGGTGAAGCAAACGCTAATCGGTCTTGGTGGTGCAGTCGTACTTCTCATCGCCTCCAACGGAATTGCCTTCATCTTCCAGCAGTTCGGCATATCTGGGTCGCAGCACGCGATCACTCAAATGGCGACCGGCGAGAACGCGGTCTCACCAGAGTTCTTCCTTCTGCTCATTCCCGTTTCGATCTTCCTCATCGGACCGTGTGAAGAATTCATTTACCGGAACATCGTCCAGAAGTCCCTCTATCCGGCATTTGGGAAGACGTACGCCATCCTCTCTACAAGCATCATCTTCGCTGCAATCCATTTCCCCGCTTATCTCACGGGAACGCCGGGAGAAGCAGTCATCACGCTCCTGTCTGTGCTCGCGCTTTCGCTTGTGCTGGGCGGGGTGTACGCCTCTACGGAGAAGTTAGCCGTTCCTGCGATTGCTCACGGCGTCTACAACGCCATCCTGTTCTTCGTCCTCTACGCGGACCTCACTAACCTAATGTAAATCCGCAGAAGGCGTTGATGAAGTTATAAACAACAAGATCCAAAATCCACTACACACAATGGACCAATTAGACGAAACCATACTGTCGATCCTCGAATCCGAAGGGCCAATGCCTTTCTCAGAAATCGCCTCATCTGATAGAGTTGGGGTGGTTGCCCAAACAGTCAAAACCCGCCTGAAGGGACTAGAACAGCAAGGGGTCACAGAACATCTATCAAACGGTGTCTGGACTATTTCATTAAACGGTCGTCACTATCTTGATGGCGAATATGAACTCGAAGAACAGCAGTACGTCCCACAGCAAAAAGATCGCGAGGGGCCTATCGACCCAACTCATTATGAGGTTGAACGGGCTATTCGAGGGCTCCTGAAGAAGTGGGAAAGCGAGGACCATACCGCCAGAGAAATCAATAGCGGGATTTGCGGAATGTTCACCGAGAAAGCCCTCCAACAAGTCAACATAGACGACCTAGAAGATAACGGAATCTTTCACGCCGCCACACCAGTCATCGAATCAGAAATCGACATTCACACTGACAATTATCCGCATCACGAGTGGGTATTTGCCAAAGGACGGCACTATGATGCTGAGGTACCAACTGGCGTAGGCGACTGGCGAGACCTCCCCTTCTTCAACCGTGTTGAGGACGCTGGCCACATCACTATTCTTGAGAAAACCAACTCCGGCGATTGAGCAAACTGCTAGGCCGAGATGTTCGACCGAAGCCCATCCGGTTCTTACCTAACATTTGGAAGGGAGCCCGTGGGCGTGTTTGGTAAGACGCGGCCAGGATTTCTCTCTCCTTCCGTGATATCCTGTTTGTATCCCCCCACCAGAGGTGAAAGAGGGTAGTGAGCCGGGAAGTAGAGAGCTCTCCCTGTAAACCCTCTCAGAACCACCTATGACAGACGCAACTAACGCTGACTCCGCAACGTTCGCGTGTAACGGATTCGCAGAACGCAACCTCAACATCGAGGTCTCGGCAGAGGCCGGTGACTACGAGCAGGCCGAACAGGAAGCCCAGCAGCAGGCCGAAGAACAGCTCGAGGAACTCGGCATCGACCCGTCCGCAGTCCACATCGAGTTCGACGAGATCGTGGAGGTCGACGATGAGTGAGTCGAAACAGCACTACGGCCAGGAGCGCGGTATCTACAGGGGAGACGCGGAGGTCGAGATCGATGAAATCGCTCGGCGTCGAGGCGGGTTCCTCGCCGAGTTCACGGACGCCCAAGACGCAGAGCGGGACGACGAGAACCCGGAGACTGTCTTCTACCTCACGTACACAGCCGTCGCACCCAACGAGAAGGAAGCGTACCATCGAATCGCGAAGCTCATCGAGGCGAAGGCGTGCGTCGGTGGGTACAGCGGGCACTTCTCCATCGAAGACATCGACGTGACTCACACCGCGTAACCAGCCGCCGACTTCTCGTTTCAACTATGGCCATCAGAGAAATCCCCACCAGTCAGGGACTCCCCCCGCTGCGACTCCCTGCTGGTGCGCTATCGTCACAGGATAGAGAGCACAATATCGACCCGGTCCAAGACCAGCCCGCAATCGAGCCTATCGAGCACAAGCTCCGAGTCGACTTTATGCAGGCAGGTCCGCCGGACAACCTGAAGCAGCTGTTGGATTCCTACGTCCACTACCAGTCCGGGCCGGGCGACGAAGACCCGTGGAGCGAAGCGGGTGTTGGAGAGAAGCCGCTCGCACTACAGTACGCTGAAACGACCATCGAGAAGCAGTGGGAATCTGAGCAGCGCTTCTTCGAGAACTTCGAGTCAGACGACGTCCTCGCAGATGCGCCTGCGTATCTCGCGAACGCCCTCCGTAAGTGTCGGAGCAAGTCGAACCCAGAGCAAGCTGTTCAACAGGAGCAGGAGAACCGGGCCAAGTGGTATCGTCTGATGCCCTGGAAGAACCTGTACGCCGTCTTCAAGCGCAGTACACTCGGCGATCTCTCACGGCCCCTGATTCAGAACCCAACTCCTGGTGCTGGATACGGTGGGTCAAACTCGTCCGAAACCCGGTATGTCGGCGTGCTCGTCATCCCCAGTGACGCCGACGTCGACGCCGTAGCAAATGAGTACGGTGTCAATCCGACATACGTTCGCCGCGAATCAGAGTTCGAGACACACCATTCCAGCGATGCCGAGATGCCCGTCCCGTCTGACTACGGAATCGAGCTTCCCGCACCCCTCCTGTTGGGAGATTATCCCGGTCAGAGCGAGTACCTCTTCATTCCGTGGTCGTCCGGGTTAGTCTGCCAGGGGCCGTTCAAGCAGGAGCACGCCTACCGAGTGACCTGCAAGCACGAGGTCTTCGCGTCATTCGTCCTTCGTGAGGAGGGGAGTGTCTTTCTACCCGTCGACGAAGGCATCAACGTTCCAGCGCGCGCCCGCCGGTTCATCGACCCACAGGTAGCCGTCAACCACTCCCCAGAACAGTGACTCCAGATACCCCACGCGACGACGAGTTGTATCGAAAGCCCCGTGGCCGAACTCCTCACCCAGACGACACCCCACTCGACCCTTACAGCCCGAGAGAGTTAGACGCTGAGCCGGAGACTGAGTTCAAGCGTCCGTTGTTGATGATCGCGAAGAAGATTCGGACAACGGAGGCGCAACTGAAGTCCAACCTCTCAAAAGCGGGTGTGGGTACGTCCGATGATCTCCGTGACGCGACCGTCAATCCCCAACGTGAGATGGTGCTGAATCCTGCGAAGTACCCTGCGTCGAAGCGGGCGAAGACAGCGCAATCGAATCTCGAGTCCCACTACCGGCGGTGGGCGACTCTGTGCGAGAAGCATTCAGCAGCTGTTCAGATGATAGACGAGCAAACAGACGCCGACCAATAAGGGTGCATCAAGATGGTAGTGTTTCTTTCTGCGGTCTCTGGTCCAGACAGGCCTGCTAAACTCCAAGAGTTTTATCGGAAACTCGGTGTGCTCCACGAACGGACTGACGGCCCCTACTACCTGTCCGATGCCGACGGTAGTCTCGATTGGCCAGACCGTGGAATCTACATCTTCTTCAGCGCGGACACCGACCTCGAGTTAGATCCCGTCGAAGAGTGGCACATCACTCGGATTGGAACCGTCGGTGACTGTGCCGGGTCAAAAAGCACGCTCTGGGAACGACTCCGAGCGCACCGGGGAACGAAACAAGGCGAGTACGCTGATGGGGGGAACGCGCGTGGGTCGATTTTCCGGAAGCACATCGGACGGGCGATCATCGAGGATGAAGGGTTGGAAGAGAAGTATCCCAATTGGGGGACTCCCCATCGGAACCTCCCCGATGAACTGAGCACACCCGAACTCCGAGCTCAGGAACACTCGCTTGAACTCCGAGTGTCAGAGTACATCCGCGACCTACCGTTCTTAGTCATCGACATCCCCGGTGACCCCGGCCCAGACTGTGACCGTGCCCGAATCGAGAAGAACCTCATCGCTCTCGTCGCACACGCACGGAGAACCACACCAGCCCTCAAGAAAGACGGCTGGATCGGTCATTGTTCGCCACACGCGGAAGTGGCGAAAACGGGACTCTTGAACATTGACCACGTAAACGCCTTCTACACAGGGAGTATTATGACCGAACTTGACCCCTTCATCGAGAGTACCGACCCCGTGGGTTACGCCGACGCCGATTGAGCATCCCCCTCATTTTTGATGGTATAGAACCGAGAAAGCAGTACCAGACCAATGCTCCCCGAACTATCTGACCAACAGCAGCGCCGTCTCGCACCCGTCAAACGGTACGCGCTCTACGTGATCGGCCTCCTATTCGTGATGAACGGGCTGGGGTACTTCGCGGTCTACACGTACGCGGGTGGCGTCTTGATGATCGCAGCAGGCCTGTTCCTCTTCCCTGCGGTGCGTTCATCTCTCGAAACCCGACTCGGGGTTAGCATCACACCATTGGTCGCCCTCGGCGTGTTTGGGCTACTGTTCTTGTCATCGTCGGCATTCGCCCTTACAGCGGTCGATATCAGCCAAGCACCCGATATCGTGGCACCGTTCCGATGACGGATTCCGGAACGCAGAAGCCCAAGAGATTATATTTACCGGCGATAACACTCCGGGTAAGAAATGGCCACCGTCAGCTTCCTAGTCGCACTGGTGCTCGTTAGTTTCATCCTCGCAATAATGGTCGGGTTCGGCGTACAGCTCGCTGCCAGCCAGTTCGAACTCGGCCCGATCCCGCGTGCGTTCATCGGCGGATTCTTCAACCTATTCGTCATCATCGCTCTCGTCATCGACTTCGGCGTCATCTACTTCGCCCCGATACTTCTGATCGTCTACTACCTCGGGACGTTCCAAGTGGGAACGCGAATCGGACACGCCGTAGGTCTCCAAGCCCCTGACGATAACGACCCGCCGGATGTCTTCTGGGAGATGATGAACCGCTACCAGTAGTTATTCTCGCTCGTTAGTTTGTATCTCCCCGGCCCGAGTAGAGGCTAAAGTAATGGGAGTTGCCACCACAGGCGAGACTGAGCCATTCGACCACGCTTCGGTCCCATCAGAACTCGCCCCGTACTGGCCGTCACGTATCAAACACGACCGTCTCTGGTACCGGAAACTCGCCGTCGAAGACGAGCGCTTCTATTGCCCGCACGAAGACCACGTCTACCGGCTCACCGACATCCAGCACGATGGAGACGTCTTCTCGCTACGACCCTGCGCGAAGACAGAAGACCTCACAGATGGGTTCGAGGAACCCCTCTCCGAGCCTAACTTCGTCGACAACGTGTGTGCGCTTGCCGGAGCCATCGAAGCCGGCGACCTCATCCACCTGGAGTCCGGTGTTATAAAGACGGTCGGAGACGCGGCATTTCTGACAGTCGGTGAGATAACAGTTGAACTGCCGGAAACGGAAGCAGACCCCAACACACTCCTCAACCGGCTTGACCCACCGAATGGACCAGCTTCAACCGACATCGCGAAGCTCACACCAACCCTCCGCTCACTCCAAACCGCCCCTCTGGTGTACGTTCCAGCAGCCACCCCCCGAACAGAATCCGCGACACCAACCACCCCAACACAGCCCTCTGCCCGAATCGGGGAAGACGTGGATACGCAGTTCTTCTCAGTACAGCCGTTTAGCCGGTGGACGTTCGAAGACGCAACGATTCGGGCGTGGGTCGAGTCACACTTCGAACCCGGAGACCGAGTTCTCAACGCCTGTGCGGGCGCTACTAAACTCACGCCACCGCCGGACGGCGAAATCATTCGCAACGACGCGAACCCGAACAGGGATGCCGACTACCACCGGGATGTCGCAGAACTCGCAGCGATCCCTGCCTTCGCTCCTGGTGAGTTCGACGTAATCGTATTCGACCCACCTTGGTCGCTGTATCAGGCGAATCTGAGATACTCGGGTGAACACGTAACCAAAGAAGGCGTGCCAGAAATCGACCTGTCAGAACTGCCGTTCGAGACGCCCGGTCCAGAAGAGAAAACGCAACTCGGCCACTCCCGGTTGGCGAAGGAGGGTTTCAACCACCTACTCCGTCCTGGTGGTGTCGTGATCGAACTCACGTTCCACGGGACAGCGATGCCGAGTCGTCTCGGCTACGAACAGGTCCGACGCGCGATCTTCAATCCGCTCGGGGAAGCGAAAGCGGTCATCGGGAGCGTCGATCGGAAAGTCCGTCAAGAGCTGACTGATTTCTTCTGAGTGGGTGACACTTGAAACCAGTTTTTATGCCTCCACGGGCGAGTGAGTCCCGTGTGAGTTGAACGTAGCTCCACAGAGGATTCCCAGTTATGACCACGCCACGAAAAGCCAAAGACCCGACAAAGACGCTGCTCTCCAAGTCCAAGTTGCACGAGAAGTATCTGTGCGACTACGTGCTGAACATCTGTTCAGGGTGTCGTCACGGATGCGTCTGGTGTTACGTCCCCGGAACCCCCAACATCCGGGCACGGAAGAAGATGCTCGCCGAGGAGGTCGACGTAAGCGACCCACAGGCAGAGTGGGGTGAGTACGTCCTCTACCGCGACAAAATCCCCGCAGAACTCCCTGGTACCGTCGAGCGTAAGCGAAAATGGAAGCAAACAGACAAGGGAGAGGGAATCATCGGCATCAGCTTCCACACAGATGCCTATATGGACCAGCGAGCAGCTAATCTCGCAACCCAAGCAGTGCGTATCCTTACCGACAGAGGACGCCACGTTCGCGTGCTGACTCGTGCACCGATGAACGCTGCAACACACCCAATCCGTCGCGATCCAGCTGGACGGGTCACTGTCCGTGGCGTCGACGCACTCGCAAACGCTGGCGATCACTTGACTGTAGGCTCATCGATTAACTCCCTGAATAACGGGGAGGTAACGGCCTTAGAACGGAATGCTCCACCAGTCGAAGCCCGATTCGCGGGTCTAAAACGACTCAACGAAGCCGGTGTCCAAACATTCGTGTCGATGTCGCCAACGTATCCGACACAAAGCCGAGAGGACCTCCGGCGGTTGATGGAGCGGATCGCTCGCCTTGACCCTGGAGTCGTGTATCACGAGCCAATCAATCCTCGGGGAAATAACTTCGAGCTCACTGTCGCCGCCGCCGAACGTGCTGGTGAGATGGAATTGGCGCGTGCGCTAACGGAGATCCAGTCACCCTCCGCGTGGCGGGAGTATGCGTGCCGGCATTTCCAGGCCGTGCAGGAAATCGGGAAGGAGTTGGGGCTTCCCATTCACCTGTGGCCTGACAAGGCGCTGGTGAAGTCCTGCGAGGGCGAGCGTAAAGAGTGGCTTCAGGCGTGGCGTGACCGGCAGTCCCCTGAAGAGTTCGCTGGTCGTAGTACACCAGACACTCCGATGCCGGAACCCCCTGCAAGACAGCAGTCGTTAGTCTGACTGGTTGGGGGAGTCGCTGAGTATAGTTTTTATCATCCCATCGTAGATGGAGAAAGTTCAAAGAGGTAGTCGAGAAGATGTCTGAATCTAACACCCAGAGCAGCAGTGGCGCACAGCCGTCGAACAATGATTCCGACTCCGGTATCGTCATCACCGGGGGTCTGGACAGCCCCGACCAGGAACCCGAGTCCCCATCCACCACAAACGAGGAGATGGAGTCCGGAGTCGAAGAGGCTGAAGTCGAGGCAGAAGCAGAGTCCGAGGTCGAAGACGCCGCCGAGGAGTCCGGGGATGCCACCGAAGAACAGGCCACCGAGATCGAGGCTGAAGAGCCCGAGCAGGAAATGGAGGCAGACTCCGAACCCAGCGTAGACGAGAGTGAGGCTGTCACCGACGATACGGCAGAGGAAGAGGGAGCGTCCGCCGTAGACGATGATTCGGGGGCAGAACCTGTCGCTGAAGAGAAGTCGGCATCCCCGGAGGACGTCGTCGACGAGACGGAGGGGGCTGAGGCGGAGGCCGTCGAAGCCGAAGACGCTTCCAGCGTGAGTGAGGATGGGGAGGCTGATGCCGAAGCAGTCGAAGAGGCTGACGCCGCCGAGGAGAACGAAGCCGGCGAGGAAGACGAGTCCGTTGACGCTGGGGAGGTGAACCACCCGCCGAAGCGACTCAGCGCGACCGTCGAAGCAGACGAACTCGACGACTTCGTGAACAACATCAGCGTCCTCGTCGACGAGTGTAAGATCCGCACTTCCCCGGACGGTCTTCGCGTTCGCGCCGTCGACCCCGCCAACGTCGGAATGGTGGACGCGGAACTGGACGCGGAAGCATTCGAGGGCTTCGACACGACCACGGGCGTTCTCGGCGTCGACCTGGGGCGGTTCGAGGAAGTCGTCAGCCTCGCGGATAGTGGCGATCTCGTCACGATGGAGTACGACACGGAGACGCGGAAGCTGCACATCGCAACGAACGGTGTGGAGTACACGCTCGCTCTCATCGACCCCGACTCGATTCGACAGGAACCCGAGATTCCCGATCTCGACCTTCCCTGCTCGCTGGAAGTCGAAACGAGCGACATCAACCGTGGTATCAAGGCCGCCGATATGGTCTCTGACCACATCGCGTTCAAGACCGAGCGCGCGCACAGCGGAGACCAGTTCATCATCGAAGCGGAGGGTGACACGGACGACATCGAACTCGAGCTGGGTAACGAGGATCTCGTATCCTCCTCCATCGGTGGTGATGTCGCATCCCTGTTCTCGCTCGAGTATATGAAAGACATCAAGAAGGCACTCCCGACCACCGGCTCTGTCGGGATGGAGATGGGCGACGAGTTCCCCATCAAGATCCGGTTCAGCAACGAGGAAGAGACGCAGGACGTCGAGTTTATGCTCGCTCCGCGCATCAACTCCGACTAATCCACACTACACAGAAGCGGCACCGCTCACTCTGGTTTCATCCAATCCATTCAAGCAGGGTTCCAGATTGGAGACCGTTATTCTATGCTAGCGCCCCTCCTGAACACAGGGGGCATCAGTTTCTGTCTTTTGTATAGGGACGTTTCTTATCTCACGGTGGCGAGAGGGGGTGTGTCGAAGGTTTTTGGTGGAGTTCCTCGTAAGTAGCCGTATGAGCCGTTCCGCGAGAGGTCAGGCTGACCTTCCGACCGACCAGACTCTCGATTACTGCGACCGATGCGATGCTGACTTGCCGCACGCCGTTTCTATCGAACTGCGATACAGCGGCGATGGTGAAGAGAAAGGATGCTGCCGCAGCCCGTTCCGAGTGGCAACCTGCGTTGGTTGTGGCGAAGAAACAGTTGAGCGAGCCTCGTCGATGTGACCAAGCTCGCGAGAAGGGGGTGGGCGTCTTACTTCCGGGCTCGTTTTGCGATCGGTTCGATTTGTGAGTGGACGACTTCGGCGTCTACCTGCGTCCAGCCGCTGACGGAGAGTTCTTTCGCGAAGTTGAGTTGGACGGACTCGGTGTCGTCGCCCTCCTCTACCGTGTGTTCGCGCACGAGCGGGACGATTTCGTTCTCAGCGACCTCCGTCTCGATAGGCGTCCAGTTCGACAGGTTCGACTTGGCCCCGAAGTAGATCTTCGAGTACGACACCGGCCCGCTCTGGCCGCTGGCAGTATTCGTCGAGCCTGTCTGTTCTGTGGTTCCCGACGACGCCGCCGCCGCAGTCGCGGGGGTGGCGTCTTGGGTCGTCGTGTCTGCCGTGGATGCCTGGGTGTCAGTCAGCTGGTCGTCCGTATCGGTCGCGGCCTCGGCTTGTTGCTGCTGGCGCTCGTCGACGTCGTCCCAGAACGCCGAGAGTAGCTGGGTCGTACTCTCGGGGCGGACGGTCTGGAACTCCCGGCGCTCCTGCTCGGAGAGGTATTCGTTCACGCCATCCCAGTCAGTAGACCCGTAGCGTTCGTCGATGAGCAGGCGGAAGCCAGCTTCATCCGACCCACGGATCACGCGCCCGAACGCCTGCCGGACCTTCCGGACAGCGGGAATCGTGAGCGCGGTTTCGAACCCGGACCCGGAGCTGATGCGCTCGTCGTAGGCGGCGATCGTCGCGTCGATGCGCTCGGAGTTCGTGGGGAGGAGTGGAATCCCGACCGCGATACAGCCGTGGAGTTTCGCACCGTCGTAGTCGACTCCCTCCGTGATGGTGCTGCGGGAACTGGTGAAGATCACCGCGTCACCCTCTGCGAAGAACGCTTCCAGCGTCTCGTCGGTTTTGAGCGCCGAACTGGACTGGTCGAGGTGGAAGCGCTTGGAGATCCCCGAGTCCTTCAGGTACTTGTACGCCCACTTCGCCTCACGGTAGTTCGGCATCGCGACGAGGATGTTCCCCCGCGTCTCGAGGACATCCCCGATGAGGTCGATGTACTGTTTGCGCGCGGGCTTCATCTTGCGCGGGTTCTGCGTGCGCTTCCCACGGTTCCGGTTGATGTACTTCGGCAGGTCCGCGATCAGGGAGACGCGGTTCTCCTGGGGGAATCGGAGCGGGTACTGCTCGAATGCAGTCGGGCGAGTGTCCGACTCATCGAGGCCGCCGCCAGCCGACGGTTTCGACGGGGCGTTAGCACCCCCACTGTCGTCGTCCTCGTCGTCCTCATCTTCTTCTGTGGGGTAGGGGATGTCGTTGATACCTACCGCTTCCGTGAACACGTCCTGTGGCTGGAGCGTTGCGCTCATCAGTACGCCACCGCCGAGTTCTCCGAACACGGCGCGAAGCTCGTCGCGCGGGATGCAGTTGTAGAGTTGGAACTTCGGCGTCCACGCTTTCACCCACTCGGGGAACTCCGTCGGGATGGTGTCTTTCATCCGGTCGTCGAGCACCACTTCCCGGTGGTACTCTACGGAATCCTCCGTGGCCCATCGCTTGAAGAACTTCCCGACCTCGACGCTCTGGGGCGTCCGGTCGTAGAGTCCGGCTTCTTCGAGGGCTTCGAAGACGAACTTGACAGCCAGCATCGACGGATATACCTTGAGGAACGAGCGTGTATCGAACTCGTCCTCGGAGACGGTGTCCGCGATGAACTCGTCCGTACCGTCGAAGTCGTCGGGCTCTGCGAGCGCCTTCTCGACGGGGTCGGCACCCCACCGTTCGACTGCCTCCTGCCAAGAGATATCCTCATACCGCTCGTTCAGGCCTTCGGAGCCGTACTCGGCCAGCTTCTGCTTGCTGAATCGGAGGAGTCGCTCGGCTTCTGCGAGGTCGTCGACGGACACCGAGTAGTTACCAGCCGTATCGAGCGCCCCGTCCGCCAGCGACTCTGCGAGTCGCGCGTCACTCGTGTCGAGGTTTGGCGTCGGCGTCTTCGGGATGTCGCCCACCGCGTACTGCCGGGCGATTTCGAGGTCGTTGATCGCGCGGTCGAGCGTGTAGATGTCCAGCGACATTGAGAGCATATCGCGGACGCGCTCCTCGATTTGGTGACCCTCGTCGACGGCGACGATAGTCTCTGAACCGAGGAGGCCAATCTTCTCGTCGGTGAGCAGGCGCGTCTGGGGGTCGAACAGGTGGTAGTAGTTCCCCAGCACGACTTCGGCTTCGCTCGCCAGCTCCGCCATCGCTTCGTGCGGGCAGATCCCGCGAGACGCAGCAGCGGCGAACAGCGACTCTTGGTCGAAGACGTGCGTGTCCGCATCTTGGAACCCGAAGGGGAGTCCCCGCTCGTCGGCGAACGCGCCAGCGTAGAACGGGTCGAACTTCCCTTGGAGGTCTACGGGGAGTTGGCCTGTCCCACGGGCCTGAAGCACGTCCGTATCGACGACGTCGTTCGTATGCGGGACGTACTCCGGGTACGGCGTTTCAACGCCGTTGACGACGAGGCGGTCATAGCTGTCAGCGGTTTCGGGTTCCATCTCAGCGATGATGCGCTTGACAGCCTCTGCTCGCTGCGGGTCGTATCGGAGGTTCTCTCGGTGCTGTTCCGCCGTCACCGACGCTTCCTCCCAGTTGTAGTCCGCCTTCGAGAACTCCGGCGGGGACATATCCTTCGGCCAGTTGAGCGGGATGTCGCTCCCGAACTTGATGAGTTCGCGCGTCATCTCGCGAAGATCGTCCATCTTCTCCCCCACGCCGTGGTGGTCGAATGGCGGCAGGTCGACGTGAGCGTACGGCATCATATCTCCCCGGCCCCGAATAACGACAGTCGGGACAGGCGACTTCCCCTTGGGGAGGGACTGGTTGATGCCCTTCATCTCTCGGACGAACTGGCGGAGTTGCTGTTTCAGTGGCGTGACGACGAGCATCCGAGAGTAGTCGGGGAAGTCGTCGACCCCGTCCTCGAGGGTTTCGGTCAGCTGGTCTTGGTCGCGGATCGCGTGGATGCCACCAGTGACCGCTGCCAGCGTCTTGCCCGTCCCACACGCGCCTTCCAGAACGTAATAGCCGTTCTGTGAGAGAAGGTCGAGGAACGTATCGACTGCATCGATCTGGTCCTGGTAGACCGAGTCGTAGCGGAAGTACGGAGCCCACGTCCGGTCGAGGCCAGCAACGTCTACCTGCTTGAGGCCCCGCGACTCAGACGAGTCGCCGCTAAGCGAACTATCCGCACCAGGACCGCCGAGGACGACTTCCGGTTCGGTGGACTCTTCGCCCTTAACGAAGGGCGGAACCGGGGGAGAGTCGTCTTCTCCATTTCCGTTGTCGGGTGCCATTATATACTCATACTTTGGCCGCTATCACTCTTGAACCTTTGTCTCTGAGTGAACGCAAAACCCCTCCAAATCCCTGCGACACCCCGGATAGAAACAAATCCCCGCAATATGAGGAGTGGGTGAGTGGGGATAGACACGCAGGTTTTTATCCGTCCACTCTGAAATGACGCTCAATTCAGCGTATAAGGTGTACTCACGGATGATACAACGCCATATCCCCGGCTGGAATCGTGTTCAGAAACTCCTCTTGGTCGCGACCGCGCTCGGTGTAGTCATTCACGAGCTCGCCCACAAGGAAATGGTCGAGGACTTCGGGCTTCGTGTGAGAGACCACTGCTACTTCCAGTTGGGCGATCCCTCCGGGTACGTCATCCACGACGAACCACGCGGATACTTCCCCACGTTCGCCATTTCAACAGCTCCGTTCTTCCTGAACAGCGCCGTCGCATACACCGCATTCACTATCGCCGGTAGCGTATTAACCGCCCAGTCCATCAGTAGCCTCTCAGCAACCCAAGCGGGCGGCGTGGTCGCTCTCATCTGGCTCGGGGTTTCCTCTGGCGTTCACGCATTCCCCAGCAGCCAGGACACGAAGAACATCTGGAACGCGACCAAGCGGCGGTGGTGGAACCCGGTAGCGCTCCTGGGCATCCCAATCATCGTCCTTCTTCTCCTCCTCGATAGAACGAAAGCGGTCGGTTCCAACTACGTGTTCACCGCTGGAATCGCCTTTCTCTCCTACCAGTTCCTCCGCTTCCTCTCCACGAGCACCACTCTCGGCTGGTTCTAACAGCCGAACTCCGTGATTGGGGCACTTTGATATAGCGTCCGGCTCAATCCACAGTCAGTTATGAGCAACGTCGATAGCCGCGTGAACCATATCTACACGCCATCAGGCCAACGGCAACTCCTTCTCGCAATCCTCACTGCTGGAGTTGTCCTCCCGGTTTTGTTCGCTGAGTACCTCTCACCAGTCATCGTGCTCTCCCCGATCGTCGTCATCGGGGGGACGCTTCTCGTCCGGCGTGGTCTCCCCAAGACAATCCCGACCTGGATCACATTCAACTGCGTTAGCTTCTTCATCATCATCTACGCGGCATACACAATCGGGACAACACTACCCGTCCACCTACTGGTGCTCTTCTTGCTCGGGCTGTTGGTCTACGATATCGTCGGCGTCGAGACTGGGAAGATGCAGGAGATGAATCAGACGATGCTCCTCTCTGGAATTCCCATCGTCCTGTTACTCCCGCACTCCCCAGACTTCTCCTATGACTCGTTTCGAAACATCATCCGTGAGGACGGCTTGGAAGGCCTCCACGGATCGCCCCACGGTGTGACGATGCTCGGCATCGGAGACGCCGTTCTCCCAGCTGCACTCGGTGTCGGGGCAGGTGTAGTTGGCACAGCCCACCACTTCGGGCCAGTCACTATCACGGCTGTCCAGTCTCTTGCCGCGCTCGGTGGGGTTCTCGGACTTGCGGCACTGATCTGGGCAGACCTCCCCCGTCCTATCGCAGCGCTCACGGTCTCGGTTCCCGGCGCGCTACTCGGGTTTGTCACTGGGCTCCTTATAGACCCCACAGCCACCCTGTCGTGGCTTCCAGTCTAAGTCGGCTTCTGCCTTGACTCAGACGCAATAACGTCCGAGAGAACATCTGCGCCCGCAAGTTCGCCTTTCAACTTTGAGAGCGGCGTTCCAAAACAGTTCACCAAATCCTTCCCCGCCTCCGCATAATTCTTATCCAGAACTTCAACGGCATTCAATATCGGTGTGTATCCTCCGAGCCTCTCTGCTGTCCTCTTCAATCCAGATATAGTACTGGCCAATGTTACAAGCGGATCGTAGTGGTCACGCGACTCAAATTCGATATCGAAGACACTTGCAGTATGAGTTGGCTCAGAGACTGGATTCTCGGGGAAGCGGCGTTGTTCAAGCTCACTAATCACCTGTCCATATACTCGCCCCTTCATTTCGAACAAGAGGAGATGTAGTGAGATAGGCGGGCGGACGCTTTCGGAGGGGATGAACTGAGCAACCAACACAGGCTGGTTGCAGTACGTCCGCACATTCTGAAACAGTCGGGGATCACATCCTGGTCCACAGTCCATAGGTGTATCACTCAAAGGGGATTTACAGATTGGTACTCACAAGTCGAGGTTAAAAGTCCACCGGGGGGACGCGATTGGGTGCGGTAACTCCGGTTTCGTTTCCCTCCAGATGCAGATACGTGAACGCACTCATAACACCGCCACAACGACCAGTCCGAGCACAATCACCAGCCCAGTCACGCCGGCACCAATCGTCAGCGCGTTCCATTCGTATGTGACTGAACGTGCCTCTTCAAGATCACCATCCCACTGGACGCGGAGGCGCGTCTCATCAATGCGTCCCACTTCGTGCGCGTGTTCTTCTCCAAGATGATCGAGATACTCGGCATCATCGGGAGTGACCCCTTGGAGACTCTCATCGCAGTACTCGCAGTCGACCATATCGAAAGTCTGGCCGCTTAGCGACAAAAAGTTGCGGGTTCCCCGCCCAGTTCCTACGGAAGGAGGCTTGTGTGGGAGTGTCTGCTGGAACTGTTTTCTACCCACCCTGTAAGGCTGGAGTGTTTGAGTAGGTGGGAGAATCCCCCGTACACCGCCTACATCACCATCTTACTTACAGAGACTATGAACGGAAGCCAAACTACAGCAGGATACACGCAGGCAGAGCGAAGCCGAATCATCAAGGACATCGCTCAGTGGAAATGCGAGCTCGAGATCGACCAGGAGTTCACCCACAGCGAACTCACTAACTACGTAGAGGAACTTCGGGAGTGCGACGACGACACTCTCGAATCGTTCTGGGAAGACACCGTGGGCGAATGGGTGGCTTCCCGAACAGACCTCAACATCCCGCCCAGCCACGACTTCGACAGCTGGTTGGACAGCCAGTTCGAACGTCTGACAAGCGGCCACCAAACAGACTACGGATTCATCATCGACGTCGACATCGGCTCGATTGGGAGTTGAACGATTCGCGCCCGCAGATATCCTGTATGACTCCCGTGAGAGGAACTGTTAAATCCCCATTCTCGGTACATTCGGTATTCAGAAGGTCGCTATGAACAGGAAAGGCCATATCGGACTTGCGTTACTGGTGAGCGCGCCGTTCGCCCTCTTAGTTGGATTGTTACTGAACCCGCGTTGGAGTATCATCGTCGTAGGGGCCGCACTGCTCGCTGACCGGATTCCCGATAAGGACCAGCGGCTCCCGTTTATCTCCCATCGCGGAATCACCCATACACTCACCTTCGGAGTTATCACCAGTTTCGTTCTCGCGGTATCTTTCACAGCCACCGCAACCCTCACACAGCCGTCATCCGCGTTCGATGTGGGTATCCTCGAGAACGTAACCACCAACCCCGTCCTGTTCGCGATCTCGCTACTGGGATTCGTCCTCGGATTCGCAGCCCACCTGGTCGGGGATATGCTCATCGAGGCCTACGATTACGCAGTCACTCCGTACTGGCCGTTCTCAAGCAAGCCAGTCGCCTTAGGATGGGCTACTGCGGAGTCGAAGCACCTCTGGGATTGGGGGCTTCTCCTAGTCGGCGTTCTTGCGAACGTCGGCCTTGTGGCTGGAGTTTTCGCGCTCAACTAACCCCACCTGACCCAGTTGTCCGTTAGAGGAGGTTGCCTCTCTCTGTTTATACTTCCCAGAGATGGTGAAGGAACTCATTCCGGAGAAAAGAGACTATGTCCACCAATGCATCCACCGCCGAATCGAGCAGTACAGACACCACCCCGCAGGATGTCGAACCTGAGCTCGACGAGTCTTCGGAAGACACCGTCGTTGAGGATTCTTCTGAAGATACTGAGCCAGCGAACGGGGTTGAACAGCACAAAATCCAGACGCAACAGCAGATGCGGTTCGGGGATAACGGATCTCTCGAGCCCGCAGAGGAGACGGTTGAAACGACGCTCGGGCAGTTCGACGTCGAGATCAGTCACCGTGACCCGGATACTCGACTTGACCGGCCCGAAGCGTCCGGCATAATGCGTGACGATCGTCCAGAAGCACAATCACAGGACTCGGGCGAACAGGCGAACCTGTTCGTCGACGCAGAAGAGGACCAGATCACCTTAGATGGAGACAGCGCCCAGAATCAGTGTCTCTTCGAGGATGACGATTAACTAGGAATCCAGAAGCCGAGCTTCTCTCTACTATGAGCACCCACTCTATCACAGTAACGTCGACCACTATTCGAAGCACTACACCGTCTCAGGAAGACCGTCACAGCGACGACGGCCCGACGCAGGGGCGAAGTTTAAATGCGAACGGGCGGCAAGGATTGCGTATGAACAACGAGGAAAACCCCGACGCCCGCCTCTCGGATGTCGAGCTCCCTGGCTCGGCTGGCACACACCGGCACTCCGGTCGCCAGTACCACCAGCACTCGACAGGCTTCGAGCAGGGTGTTGGGGAGTACAGCCCCAGCAACTGCGAGGTCTGTGGGTGCTCGATCCCGCCGAACCGCGCTCGGTGTAGCGATCACCGGCAGTCAAGCTCGGAAGCGCGCGCGAACTCTGGGTTCGAGTGGTCTCTCTCCCACGTCGCAATCGCAGTCATCCCTGCATCGAACATCTTCCACGCGGCTGCGATGGGGAGTTCGGCGTTCACCCTCCGTGATGGTGCGGATGGTTCGAAGGACAGCTTCGACCTGATCTACGATTTCGACGAGGAGCCGTCGAAGACCCTCACCTCTGGGTGGGGTGAAACGCTGCCTGATGCTGTCCCGCTCGACTCCGAGGACGGCCAGCGCCTGCTGGAGTGCGCCAAGGAGAAGACCAACTGGGGCGGTGTCCTCGATGTGGAGAAGGCCCTGGGCGTCAACGAGTCACCGCTCTCGGATTCGAAGACGTACATCTTCGGTCGGGCTGGCGAGGAGATCGTCGAGGAGGAGCAGCTGGAGTCCATCCTCGATGAGTCGGAAGCTGGTGAGGAGTTCTGGGTCGTGCCTGCCGCGCTCTACAATCGGAAGCGGGACACGTCGGGCAAGACAGTCCGGACCCACACCTGTCCGTCGTGTGGTGAAGGGACGAAGCACGTCTTCGAGGGCTACGACGGTGGTCATCCGTCTCTCCACAGTGATGGAGTCGCCGTCTGGACCTGCCTCGAGTGTGAGACCTCGCACGCCGGGTCCGCTCCCGTCGGTGACGTCCCTGACGAGCCCTGGGAGGACGACAACTTCGCTGGCGGCGACCGTCGTGACGCCAGTACTGCGGCTGACGAACAGCATCAGGCCGTGATGGAGCGGCTGGACAGTGAAGGGGAAATTGATTAGGGCCTCTGCGATAGCTGTAGAGTAAGGAAAACTCCCAATGGTGGACATACTACCCTTTGGGGGCGGCTCTGAGGACGACTCAGAAGACACCCCAGATGATCCCGAGGAAGATTCAGCGGACGGACTAACTCGAGCCGAGAAAGTCGGCCAGCTCACACACGGGCTCCCCAAGACCTACCGGATGCTCCGGTCCGAATGGGAAGAAGAACAGGCGCAATTCTATTTCCTCTTGTATTCTGCTGTCGCCGCGTTCGCGATGCTGTTTTCAATACTCAACGAGAGGCAACTCATTCTCTACGGTATCTTCGCCGTGTACGCCATCACTGCACTTCCACTACTCTATCTCTATGAGGAAGAGCGGTACTTCAGCCACGACGAGAATCCGTTCCTCGACGAGGAAGATTGAACTCGGTTCCGTCCCGGCTCCGTGCTCACAGCGACGAGTCTTCTAAGCGTTTCTGGACTTCGCGGATGCTGTTCATCACGCTCGACGGTTGGATGTCGCGGAATGATGCGATAGCCTCTGGGTCTGCGTACGGCGCTGATGCGTTCGTGTGTAGGAAGTAGTACACCGCCGCCACAAAGTTTTCGTCGCCCACTTCCTCCAGAATCTGAACGAGTTCATCTGCCTGATTGGAGGGGCGAACCTTCCATCCGGGGGAGAGCGTGTCGAACAGGTCTGTTTCTTTGTTGTATTCGCCAGTACACTTCAGGCATCCTTCCCGCCGGAGTTTCGCTCTCGCCCACGAGGGGAGGCTCTCTAACGTTAGGTGGGATAGTGGGTCGCTCTCCAGGGTTGGGTCTGAAAGAACATCGTAGACCGGGAGGTAGACCATCGATTCGGGAACGAAGCAGATCGCATACTCTGTCGGGGTCTCCAACCCCTCCTTCTGCAATTGATGTATCGGTCGTGAGGGGGCCGATCTGTAGATGAGGGCGTGTGTATATTCTGCCTCTCCTCCCGTGGTCTCCGGTGAGTGGGAGTCGTCTTGGCTTGGTTCGGTAGCTTCGCCCTCTTCGTTTCCTCCGCGATCGGTTCCATAGTCGAGGCTGAATATGAGCTCCTCTGGGTTTCGTGGTTCACGCTCTCGCCTCAAGGACTCGCTCATAGAACCTCGTTTGACACGCTGTATCAAAAATGTATCTTAGGCCTGTGAGACCGCTGTCGTTGCACATCGCCGGACTGCTCGGGGCCGGCTTCTTACCTAACATTTAGAAGGACGCCCGTGGGCGTGTTTGGTAAGACGCGCTGGCGCTCCATTCAGCACCCCCACACATTTTATACCCTCCTGTGAGTAGTGTACAGCAACCGAAGAAACGGGAGCCCATAGACACGGAAGCCGCTGCCATCAGGAATATGCGGCTCAGCCCGTCTTCGGACCGCACCCGAACCCGTACTATGACAGACGAAAACCACCAAGAATACGTCGACGACATCCTAGAAATCGTCGACACCGCCGAAACGGAAACCGGCACCACCATCAACGTCGACGAGACCGAGATCGCAGAACGACTCGATAAATTCGTCCAGAAACGAATGGAGCCTGAGCAAGGCGTCCGAGTCATCGCGAAAGAAATCATCCGGGATGCAGGCGAAGACCCCTACAAGTTCGTTCGTGGAAGTGGGACGGGCGGGGGTGCTTCAGGCAGCAACGAACAGCTGGTCGCCGGAGACATCGAGGAAGAAGGTCGCTGGATCGCATTCGAGGGCACCGTCATTGAGCTCAGTAACCCGAACCCCGACGCAATGCTTCAAACCGGGCGTCTCGCAGACGACACCGGTTCCATCCGATTCACCATCTGGGAGACTTCCGACGGGAACAGTCCAATCGACACCAGCCTTGAAGTCGGGGAGAGCTACCGATTCGAGCCGGTCGTCACTCACCTCTACGAAGAAGCAGAGCAGATGGAACTCAACTTCCGTGAAGTGACCGAGGTCACCAAGTTGGAAGGCGACGACGCCCTCGATATCGACCCGGACACGTACACGGAGACTGTAAGCGGGACAATCATCAACTTCCAAGAGCCGATGGGCCTCGTCGACCGCTGCCCCAACGACGACTGTGGCCGCGTCGTCCAGCAGCGAGACCACTGTCCCGACTGTGGCGATATCGAAGCCGAGATCGACCTCCGGACGAAAGCCATCCTCGACGACGGTGAAGACACGTGGGTCATCATCCTGGACGCAGAACAGACCACGCAGGAGGCAAACCTCACACTCGAGGATGCAGAAGACCTCGTGCGCGAGCACAACGACCGTGACGTCGTGAACCAGTACATCGAAGCACAACTCCACGGGGAATACCTCCACGTCCACGGGATGAGCTACGGGCGTGGCTTCACCGTTGACTCCATCGAGCTCATCGAACCGCCGAGCATCGGTGACCTGGACACCATCCGAGACCGCCTGATGGAACTGCCCTAAACCACCAACCGAACACGAATCCAACAATGAGTCAAACCAACTACCAGACACGGAATCCGGCACGCAGAGCCTTCGCGTGGGAGTACAAAGACGCAACCTACGAGGAGCGGAAAGGCGACGGCGATCGCGCGCCCCGCTACCTTCTCCTCCCAACCGGGGAGTGGGCAAACCGTGTCTTCATCGTCGGCACCCTCGCGGAAGTCGTCGACAACGCCGAGAACGACCAGTACGTCCACGGTGAAGTGAACGACCCGACGGGGAGGTTCCACATCGATGCTGGCCAGTTCCAGCCCGACGCCATCGCGAAGATGCGCCGGATCGAAACGCCCGAAATGGTCGCCATCACCGGAAAGACCGGTGTGTTCGACGGCGACAGTGGTGTGAACACCAAGATTCGCGTGACCAACATCACGCCAATCCCCGAAGCGCTCTACGACCACTGGGTCGCTGACGCCGCTGTGAAAACGATGCAGCGCCTCGAGACCTTCGGGGACGACGACAACGAAGCAGCGAAGAAAGCCGCAGAAGAGTACGGTACAGAGCTAGGCGAGTACCGGGACGCTGCCGTCGATGCCATCGACCGCGTCCAAGACCTCATCGAAGAAGACCCCGCTGAAGCCGATAGCGCAGTCGAAGCCGCCACCGACTAACCCTCTCGCGGGACTGCAACAGTAGCGGGTTCCCCGTCTTTCACTCTCCCAACGTATGCCCTACGAAGAACTCATCGAGACATCCTGGAAATTCTATGACGTCGCCATCATCACCGCCGAAATCTTGGGCTGGACGGGAGTCATCATCGGTGGGATTGGATACGCGCTAACGAAAACGAATCCGGGGAAGCATCGTCGCTATAAGGGGATGCTCTTCGGCGGTGCTGCGGGACTGGCATCAGTGCTGCTTGCGGGTAACGTCTACCGGGCGATCACGTTCACGATGATCGGAAAGGTGGACGGAATCAATCACGAATCCGCGATGTACCCCCAAGAGTTTCTCGATGCCTTCAGCGGCCCGCTGTTCGACGTCGTCGCGATTGTGGGCGTGCTATCGCAGGTGGCCGCCGTGATCGGGATGGCTGCTGTCGCGTTCGGAACTGGGTTCTGGGGGATTACGAAGCGCCGAAGCATATTCCACCGGAAAGCCGTCCGGATCATCTACGGTGGTATCGCGTTGATGGTGATATCCGTGAGTGAACGTCTCTTCGCCGCAGCTGCCTACATTTTCATCGACCTTCTGGCCTAATATCTCTCCTGCGTGAAACGCAGTAACGGTGTTTCAAATCCGGCTTCAATCCCCTCCGTTCCTCTCCCGCTCGTGACCTTTATATACTGATTCTGTCTATACCCGAATAGCAATGAGTCGAGCCGACAAACTGCCACGGCGCAAAGTGCTCACAGTCGCCGCAACCGGCCTCACGACCGCTCTGGCTGGCTGTTCCTCCGCACTTCTCTCCGAAGAAGACCAGCCTGCTGAAGAACCTCCGGAGCCCGAGATCGTCACCGCGACAGCTGATGTCGGGAACTTCCGTCAAACGCAATCACAGAGTAAGACGCTGATCCTCCTCAAGAACAACGGTGGGCTTGCCGAATTCAACGTCACCGTCAGAGCCCGAGGAGAGGTCGCCGTCTACACAGAAGCCTCGAACGTCTTCTCCCTCGAGAACGAGCAAGAATATCAGATGGGGTTCAACCTATTCACCCACGAAGGCGCGGAGGAAATCGAGATCGAAGTTAAACCCACAAACTACCCAAATCGCACAATCACTCACGTGATAAGCGAAGAAGATACGCCCGACCAAGTCAACTACGAAGGCAGCTAACCGAGCACCGAATGACTGAACCCGATAACACCTCCTCTCAAATATGAGTGACCGGACAGGATTCAAATTATCGCGTCGGAGCTTCCTCACCATCGGTGCAGGCCTCACTCTAAGCGGATGCACAGCCCTCGCGTCATCAGATCGACGCCAATGGCGGAATCAAGACGCATTCCCCGACGACGACTCTCGGAACCGGGAATGTACTGTTGCCTCACTTGACTCTGGGAGTGGAACAATCGACAGGGTGCCATTCGCGTACTCTCTGAAGGGCCGAGAAGACTTACACGGTACAAATCAACACATCAACGTCCACTTGGAGGCGGAGACGCCAATGGACGTCTATGTTTCGAAGCAATCAGATGCAGTCGCGCGGTTCACAGAGATGCATCAAAATGGGACAAAGGCCCCAAGTGAGTCTGAATCAACTGAGTTCGCCACCCTACCGGAATACTCCCAGCAAGGCGTGAAGTCGTACGACCAAACCGTCGAGATTCCCGATAATGAAACCTTCCTCGTCCTTGCTGCACCGAACAACAGAACGCCCGGAACAAGAGGCGTTGCCGATGGACCGATCACTGTTCAGTATTCCTTCAACTGCTCTTACTACCTCCCCCTTGACGAATACAAACAAATCAGAACGGATTGACAGACCCGACCACTCCATCTGAAACCATTTTCTGCTGTGAGATGGTCAATCCGCCCTGACCAAAAGTATAAAATCTGTGGGCTCAGATTGTCACACAGACGGAGACTATGATCGATAAAAACCGGATTATTCCGGTGGCTACACTCCTGCTTATCGGGATGTTAGTCACTGGGCCGTTGGTCGGGTTCACCGACGGCCAAATCCTCACAGAGAAAACGTACTACGAAGAAGACTTTGGAGAGTACAACGAGAGTGCGGTGCAGTTAGTCGCTGATGACGAACTTCAAAGTCAGCATCTCGTTGACACCGCGAACTGGACAACGGTAAATGATGGTGGCCGGAACGAAGGTCCAGACTACGGGTCACAAAGCACCCACCGGTTCGCTAGCCATATCGACTCAAGGCAACCTTGGCTAGCTAACGAATTCCGGTCAAGCTACGACGACAGGAGACGGTTTGTTGCTCACCGTACTCTTGACGTGCCAGACGATATGATGAATCCTGTCCTCGTCGTTGAGCACGCCACCTACAAGCAAAGCAACGAACACGAAGCAATTGCCATCGAAGACCGGCATAGTGGCGAAGACGATGGGAAGATTCTCACAACCCGAAGCTACGGTAGTTCAACTGGCTACCAACTTGAGAGCGTATTACCTAATGCGCAGGAGAGCAACTTCACAAAGGTCGGGTACCTCGACCGCAATCAACAGCGTGGGTGGACCACGAATATGTTCGAGGTCGACTCCTCGAGTCAGAACGTTACAATCTACAAATCCACCACGGCATACGACAATAACGGTCGTGACTGGTCATCCCTGGACTTCCGGAATATGTACTGGGTGGAAGGCTCTGACGACACCCACCAGACAAGCATCCAAGGTTATGAGTCCGTGCCCGAAGACGACTCATTCGGGGGATCTGACCCATATCCGCTTATCGTAGCCAACGAACCTACGGTGGAAGGCGAAATCACATCTATTCGTTCTCGTGGTTCTGAAATCACCCGAGAGTTCACCCTAGACGGGATTAGTACAAAACCGCAAAAGGTGTACTTCGAACTCGACGCCGAATCTCACTCGACACAACCAATCAACTGGCGGATTGAACAATACGGCCAGGACGTCGCATCAGGTAGTATCAGTGCAGGTTCCTCAGCACAAGATACAGCTGAACTTAGCCTGAACGACGACACATTCACGCTCTATGTGAATTCCGGTGACAACTACGAGGTAAAGGATGTTACCGTCACTGCGTTAGAGGAGACCAGCGCTGGTGACCCGTTGGCTTCAGAAGGCCCGATTGTGCTGGATGCCCAAAGCGGGTACGACAACACGATTGGGATGTTCATTGATGCGCTCGACATCACCACGACGACCCTACTCTACATCGTAATGATCGCACTCATTGTCGGTGCGATGGCCTTCAGCTACACGAAGAGCGTTCGTGGCCAGGAGTTCGGCCAGTCGATGATGTACGGTGCTATCATCACGGGCGTCGTAATGGTTGGTTTGGTTCCGACGATGAACGCCGCAACGTGGATCTTCACGGGTGGAACAGATCGCGCGCCGCTCGCCAATCCTGCGCTTGAAGCCGAGCCTCCTACGTACTACTCAACTGAGTTCCAGGCCGGCACAATGGACGGTTGGGAGGACACAAAAGGGATGGCCCGGCCCGTTTCATCCGGTGAAGGGTTCAACCTCGATATGACTGCCGACGGTGATGCAGCAGTCATCCAACGGCAGGTCCATATCTCACTCGGAAACTCACTCGATACCGGGTTCGTGAGAATGGGTGCGACAGCAAGCTCCACCCCTGGATACACGTCCAACCCTCACGAGACAAGCGTCCGGGCGCGTATCTACGTAACGGATGGTAGCGAGCCAAACTGGGAGACCGACTATCAGAACCCCCTCACTGAATCTGAAATCGAGTCGAACGAGGACTTGGTTGTCGCCCAAGAGTGGGCGCGGTCCTTCGACGGACAGGTCGTGAACGAAGAAGGGACGATCTCCTTCCCGATGGAGGGGAACACGATCTACGTTGAGCTTGTCGCGTACGACAATCGTGACGATGAGCTCGCAAGTGGGTCACTGAACTGGATTGCTGTCGGTGCGACCACTGAAGGTACCGGGGAGGCGGTCCACTAAGAGGATTCTCCCCAACTCAGGGGGAAACACCTATTAATCCCGTCTACAATATTTCAGCCAATCCGAACGGCTGGAAGCCCACGGCGGGTAATCCACACCACTCAAAATAATGAACACCAGACTCACCGAATTTGGGAAACCAGTAGCAAAGTACGGAGTGATGCTCCTGTTCGGGCTCACCCTGTCCGCAGGGTCAGCTGCCGCAGCGCCCGGTGCAGGAGTGGTCCTCCAGTCGTCAGTCACAGAACTCGAGCTCATCCAGTTGCTCGGGCGGCTCCACGAACTCCTCCGCAACATCGCCTACCTGCTCGGGCCGATCATCCTGCTCCACGGGTTGACCCTCTGGTCGCTCGGTAGCAAGAACTCAACTTGGTCCCAGCGTGGGTATCAAGCGATGGTCGGTGGGTTCATTCTGTTCGGGTTAGCGCTCGCGATGGACATCCTGCTCCAGATGGCAGCGTTCATCGGAGACGTCTAACCCGACAGAACACCCGCCCGATTGAAACACTGTAACGCTGTTTCATCCTCTCGTAACGACTCACTCCGATTCTATCCTCGGGCTCTGCCTTCTCACGCCTGATCCTAATCGTCGCTCGTTCTACGAACCGATTGCCGTTAGAAGTCCTACCCAAAGGTATTAATTGGATTGGAGGTGATTGTGAGTACATATGGAGCCGGTACCGGTAGCAGAGAAACTCCTCAAGACGAAGCTCTTCGGCTTCTCAGTCCAACGGCTCATCCAGGCCTTCCTGGTCCCGATGGCACCGGGTCTCATCTTGACGGTACTGAACTTCCCAGCGGTCATCTTCGGCCCAGTCGTCATTCTAGGCGCGGTGATCGGGAGCGCGGTCTACATTCGAACTCCTTCCGGACAGAACCCGGCTGCGTGGCTACTCGGGATGCTAAAATACAAGCTCGGCCCCGAATCATTTCACTGGAAACCCATCCAGTTCGACGACGACCCGGTTGAAATCCAGACTGGTGAAGGCGACAGCATCACAGACGAAGACCCAGCTGAGACACAAACAAACGGATCTATGGTTGGAAACGAAAACACGATTGAGAACCTCGACTTCGAAGCAGTACACGACGATGGCGTCATCGAAACAGAAGAAGCCTACACCCTCATCATCGAGATCGAAGCCCGTCCGTGGCTCATTCTCGACGGGCAGTCACGGCAAGCTGTCTATCAATCGTTCTCACAATTCCTAATGGGGATCAAGAGCCCGATTCAAATCTTCACACTCCCAATCCCGTACGACGCGGGTGACTACATCGAGAATCTCAAACAGTCCAACCACCACAAAATCGACAGCGAAAGCAAACTGCTCGAGTACGGTCGAATCCAACACGCGCAGTGGCTGGAGAACGTTGTCGAGATGGGTGACATCCGAGACCGCCGGCACTTCATTATGGTGACCGCACAGAAGCACAAGCAGAACGAGCAGGATTCCGATGATGGGCTTCTAGGCCGTCTCAACCCGACGCACGACGACGTTGACCAGAAGAAGCGATACGACGAACTCTGGTCGAGAGCGCAGAGTGTCACCAGCGCGCTCCCCCGAACGGGTGTCAACACGGAGATCATCGACGACCGTGAAAGCGCCCTCAAAATCCTCTACTACTACTACAAAGGCCGGAACCCGCCGGAGAACTTCAACCACGGCTGGCTCACCAAAGGCCCCTCCGAGGACGATATGGAGGATATCGAATCCCAGTCAGTGCTGTAACCAACGCTCACCCACAAACTAATGTACCGTCAGAGAGATTAACCGCACAAGCAACACGTCGTCACCGCGCGGAGCCCGTGAATCGCTCGCCAGCAGGTGACTGCCGGAATCAAGAGACTACAATGAATCCAGACGAGATCAGAGACAAATTCCAAGAGATCGTCGGCATCAGCGACGGCGACGATAGGGAACGCGGGGGTCGGATAGACATCGACTCCTTGGATGGCGCAGAGTTACAGAGCGCGATAGACTATCTTGAGGCTATCGGGCGCGACACAACTCGTGCGGACATCGAGGAAGCCGCATACTATCTCCGGAACGTCGACGACGACGTTGAGTTGTACTCAGCGTTCGAGACCGGGACTGAACGGGGTCGTGTCGACCGTTCTATCGTCGCACCGAGCAATATGGAGCACGATACGAAATGGCATACTCGCGACGGGGACTTCTACCAAATCCTCACCGCGACCTCGATGCCTCGTCTAGTCACACCTGGATGGCTCGTTCCCATCACTCTCTCCGAGCACGACGTCCGTCTCTCGATGCAGATTAAGCCCCGTGAGACTGCGTCCGTGAAGGGGAAGCTCCAGCAGCGCCTGACACAGATGAAAAGTGCGATTCAATGGAAAAAGCGTCGTGGGCGGACTGACGTCTACGAGGAGGAGCACGAGCGGAAAGAGCTCGAACGACTTCTCCGGAGCGTCATCGAGGGGACGACCAAGCTGTTCAACGTCGGCTTCTATATGGAAGTCCACGGGCGGACACTCGAGGAGATGGAGGAGGCGAGTCGAAACATCCGCCGGACGGTGAGCGAGCAGGGAATGGACCTCACGCCAGTCGAAGGGCGTCAGATCCAAAGCCAACAGTCGATGCTTCCAGTCGGCACAGACCCGGTGCGAAACTACAACACCGTCCAGTTAGAGGCGCTCGCGACGTTCTTCAATTTCGTCGAGCCGCCAGTCAATCAGCCGGAAGGCGTTCTGATGGGGTTCGACGACAGTAAGCGCCCGGTGATCGTTGACCGATTCGACCTGAGCGGCCACTCGAAAGTGGTCACCGGAAAGGTCGGCGGTGGCAAGACCTACTCGGTGAAGCTCGCACTGTACCGCCGGCTACTCAACGACCCAGACCTCCGTATCATCGTGTTCGACCCGCTCGGAGACGACTTCGTCGATTTCACTGAGAAGGTCGGTGGGACGGTCATCAAATTCGGTGGTGACGACCGAATCAACCCGCTCGACATCCAGCCGCCGAGTGGCGGGGAATCCTCCGAAGACCTCTACTCAACAAAAGTCCGGTCAGCGATTGAAATCCTGAAGACTTACTTCGACCAATCCAGCCGTAGCGGGATGACCGCCGGGGAAGAAGGCGTCATCACGCAGTGTATGCACTACGCATACTCAAAGAAGGGCATCACCTCCAACCCCGATACGTTCGACAACGAATCACCCATCATCGACGACGTAATCGAGGGCGTGCGAGTCATCGCGCAGGGGGGCCTGGACTCCGATTCCTCCCCCATCACCGAAGCGATGGCAGACGGAGCCGGAACGCTTGACCTCTGTCCGCCGCGTGTCCGTGAGATTATGATGGACCCCTCGGACCAGCACGTCAAGATCGCCCAACAGCTGGTTCCGAAGTTCGAGTCGTTCAAATCGGGTTCAGTGAACAACAATCTGAACGGACAGACTAACATCGAACTGGACGACCGGATTGTCTGCTTCAATATGGAGTCGTTCGCTGACACTGGTGAAATGCCACTCATTATGCACACGATGCTGGACTGGGCATACCAGGAGACGCGCCGGAGTCCGAAGCGAACTGACGTTACCTTCGAGGAGGTCCACTACCTGCTGGGGCGTGCCGGCGCACGCAACCTGCTCAACCTGTTCATCCGCCACGCACGCCACTTCGACGCTGGGCTGACGCTTATCTCACAGACGCCGGACGAGTTCCTCGGCCACGACCAGAAAAAGGAGATTTACGACAACTGCGACATCAAGCAGCTGTTCTACCAGGAAAACGTCTCCCCGGACGTCATCGACTACTTCGACTTCAGTGAAGAGGAAGCCCGGTTCCTCCGGCAAGCAGCACGTGGTCAGAACTCTAACTTCTCCGAGTGCCTGCTGTCGACATCTGAGCACGGTCGTCGTCGCCTCGAGATCTACGCAGGACCGTACGAACGCCATATGCTTGAAGAAGACCTTGACCCCGAAGGATACCTCCAGCAGCAGGGGCTGCTGGCGGACGACGCGGATATCGGGGAGAGTGGGCATTTAGAGGACGCGATACCGCCGGGGCAAGACATCAGCGAGCCGATGACCCCTCCCACGGAATCGGATGATACGCCGGAACACAAGCCGCTCACACAGATCGATAAGCCTGACGAGCTCACGGACGCCACTCAGACGGTACAGCACGACCCACAGCCGGAGGACGATGCTGATTCCGAGGGGTCGTCCTCTCGCGACCCCTTCCGAGTTGCTGGCAGCAAACAAGACGAGCCCGTCGAAAATGCCAACGCGAGGCCCGAACAGGAAACAGCGGGCTCACAGAAATCTGGGCATCCCGACGCACGCGAACACGAAGAAGGCGGTTTGGGCGAAGAAGCCCGCGAGGACATCCGTGAAGCAGCCCCTGAGGACATCTCCCTCGACGACGTGATCGAAGAGCAGGACAAGCTCAACGACACCACCAGCGATGATGAAGAGCTGGACGGGACCGGCCCCAGTCCGATGGACCAACTCCTCGAGTGGCTCCCCTTCGGAAGCGATGATGAATCCGACCAGGACGACAGGGAATCCACCAGTGGTTCCTCTAACGTCGATGAGGGCAGTCCCGACACACCTGACGTAGATGAAGAACCGGACAGGCCAGCGGACGTCTCGCGTCCAGAAGACGATCTCTCGTGGTACGAGGGATTAAGCGATGAAGCGCAATGGGCGCTGAAGATGATTCCTGTCGGCATCGTGCTTCTCCTAATCGCGACGGCAGCCATCTTCCTCCCCTCGATGCTCTGAGGGAGGGGATTCCACCAAACTGCGGTTACGTCGCCTAAGAGCGGCCCCACCGGTAGACTGATAATGCACAAGTCGGAACAGAATTCTAACGAGTCACGGGAGAGTGCCGCCCCTCTGCCGCTGCAAATCCACCCTAACAAGAGAGTATGATTCCACGATTAGCGTTTCTCGGCCTGTACAGCATCGGATTCCACCCAGCGTCAGTATTCCTCATCGGGCTTGGTGGGATCGTCGACAAGTTCACAAACGCCGTCGGGAACTGGCTACGCCAAGCCGGGGAGGGTATAAACGACCTGTTCGACGTCGCGATTGAAGTCTTCCTCCACGTCGAAAACCCGTATGGGGTTCCGCAAGCGAACGAAGCGTGGATGAACTCATTCGAGGTCGCGTTAGCGATCTTCCCCGTGATGATTATCCTGGGCCTGCTATCGATGCCATTTGCCGATGAACAAAAGACGAGTCTATGGCGTCAGGGTCTCCGGATTGTCGGTGTGATAGCCATCATCGCAGTCTCGCGGCCTCTAATGGGATTCGCCGTCGACCTATCAAACACGATGACCACTGCGTTGATGCCCTCCGGAACAGACCTCATCAACATCTTCAACCCACTCAGTAGTGGGATGGGGGCCCTTTCGAATGTGATGAGCGGTATCGCTCTTGGGGCCGTTATTTTGTTTATTGGGTGGTACTCTCTTATTGCGGTCGGTATCGTCCTCGTCCTCCTTGAGATCCGAGTATTCTTTATCTACCTCGTTTATATTGCGACCCCGGTCCTTGCTGTATTCTGGTATGCTGATTGGGGGCTCCTTGAGAGCGTCAACGAGTTCGCTAACAAGTGGGCGCGGATGGGCATCTATACACTCCTATCCGGGCCTATCATCGCGATCATCTTCCGGACAATGGTCGTTCTCGCAGACGGTGCGTTAGTGTCTGGTTCCGATGGGATGGCAGAGGGTGTCGCCGCTTTCTGGACTCAATTCATCCTCGTCACGTGCTTCCCCATCATTATGATTGCAGCAGTCTGGAAGATCGTCTCGTGGGCCGGTGAGCCAATTGGTGCCGGCCAAGCATTGACTGGTATGACGATGGCGTTCGGTGCTGCTATCGGTGGGGCGAAAGGCGCACTCGGAGATAGTGGAAGTGCAGCCGAGGGTGCTTCGAGCGGTTCTCAAGCTGGCCAAAAAGCATCCTCAATGGCTAGTAGCGGGGGCGGTGGGGGCGGTGGTGGTAGCGGGAGTGGAAGCGCACCGGGAGTAGCATCTGATGCGGGTGGAGCTAACCCCGGACAAAATTCGGTCGCTCAAGCAGTCCAAGACCAGGAAGGCGAAACGGTCTCTGCGAGTGGGGATGCCTCCGGTGGAGACACAGCAGAGACGGGTTCGGCAACCGCTTCTGCATCAGGCGCGAGTTCAAGTTCGCAGGGTGGCCTCAACGGGGATGTGCCCGGTGGAACTGGTGGTTCCGAGGGTCCATCTGATGAAGTGACTGGGACTGGTGGGCCGTCCGGTAGCGAGGAAGAGCCACAGGGGTACATCAGCGCTGCCAAAGAGCGGTACGGTAACTTCAAGGAACGCAACGCGGCGAAGATGAAGGACACCGTGTCCAACTACAAGGACAGGGCGAAAGACCGTCTCAACCCGACAAACCTCGAGCGCCACTATGCTGACCACAAGCGGAGTCAGGCCGAGGGTGTCGAACAGCAGCGTCAGCAGTTCGAGGGCGCTGTCGATATGGAGGGTGGTGAGAACGGCGCGATCGACTTGGCGCAGGCCGAAGAATCCGGTGCGTTAAGCGACTCGGTGAAGGCGACGAACTACGACACGTCGACTTCGCCAACAGCCGAACTCAACGAGGACGGCACCTTCCAGTATCGGAACGAAAACGACGAGATGGTCACCGGGTCTGTTGGTGCAAAGCGCCAGCAGTTCCGTGACGAGAAGGCCCAGCTCGAAAGCCAAGCGGAGGCTCACGAAGCGCGTGCGGATAGTATCGATGAGTCGATGAGCCACACGGGATCGAGGCTCAAGAAGACCGGAAGCAACCTCAAGAACAAGTACGGGCCGGCAATTCAAGCATCACGGCAGGCCTTCGGCCAAGAAATGGTTCGGGGTACTGTCGGTGCTCATTCTCCCTACCTGATGGCCGGTGGCGAAGGTATCTTCGGCGGCGGTCAGCGTGGTGGTGGCGGAGAGGCACCCAGCCAGAACCCCGACGTTGGTACGCACGAGCACGAGGAGAGTGCAAACCGACCTAACGCTGCCATCAGCCCTTCGACAGCGAAAGAGCACGAGGACGTGTTAGCCGAATCTGGCGACCGCTTCGACGCGGTGGATGAGGAGCTAAACTACGTCCCTGGTGGCGGTCGGACGCCCGAGGGTGTCGCCCAGCAGGGCTACGTGGAAACTGCGGAAGGTGGAGAGCGAGTCGGGGCAGTTGAAGTCGGTGAAGACTCTGATGTCCGGCTCCCTACTGACGACTCGTTCCGGATGGGGAACGTGAAGATGGGGAAGCGCGACGGTAGTCAAGCACAGAGCCTCCCCGAAGAGAGCGGTGAGTACGGGACGTTCCAGATGGACGAGCATTCCCGCCTCCTCGACGAAAACGAGACTCGCGTCGATCAAGTCGTTGGAAACGACGAGATGGTCGGAGAGGAAGCACAATTCAAGGATATGCTCATCCGGAAAGCGGACAGCAATCCAGAGAATTCTGCCGCTCAGTACTACGGCGAATCGCCTACCGGCGAACGGATACCAATCGACGCGAAGAACGAGGAAACAGCAGAGGCAATGGATGAAGTAGTCGGCCAACGGGCGGATGTCCCTGGAACGGTTAAAAATAAATATGGTATGTCCACGGACACCCATCCCGAATACGAGGGTGCCCACGACTACGCGGCATTAGAAGTTGATCTGACCGATGAAGGTGAAGGAGGCTCACCCTCCTCTCCAAGCGAAGGTAGCGGTTCCTCTTCCAGTGACAGCAATTCTGGAGCATCTGGTGAACCCGCCACCACCACGAGTTCTGGGAGCGATAATTCCTCCTCTTCCCTCGCCAACAAGCTCACTGGAAGCAATTCGTCAGGGGGTAATAGCAATTCAAGCAGCAACAAACTCTCTCTGTCCTCAAGTTCCAACAGTAGCAACAACGCTGGTGAAAAGATGACTGCTGAAGAGATGATAGAGAAGGGCGGGGAAGGCCCTGACCGTGTCTCTTCGGACGACACGTTCGTCGTTGAAGATTCAGCGACTGGTTCAGACAAGCACGCCAACGCATACAAGCTCCGGAAAGCCAACGAAAACGGCGAGGCTCAAGGCGACCCCATCACTGTCACTCGGATGGGTGCTGAAGCAGGGCCACCTGAGCTTGACGAACCCGAAGATCCGCCCGCGATGCGAGACCAACACGGCAACGACCTGGGGCGGCAAGATCCGCAGCCGGGTGATGTCGTAACCGATCTTGACGGCTTCAAGTACGGTTCATACGGCGAGGAGTGGAACGGCTCTCACGAAGGCGTCGACGCCAGTAACTATGGGGGCGAGGAAGGGAAATACACAGAACTACGGCCAGACGAAGAATCGTCGCTCACCGTGATGAACCGTGGCGACAACTCCGCTACGGATTCCGGTGCAAGCGCCGAAGCAACGCCGGCATCGGCCAGTAGCAGCAGTTCGACACCCGAGTCAGGAAGCCAAGACGGTGGCTCGGAAAGCGCTGCCAGCCGAGAGCACACAGAAAGCGCCTCTGAGACCTCTGCCCCCGAGACCGGCGGCAGTGAAACAAGCACTGAAAGCAGTCCCAGCAGGTCCGACAGCCACAGTTCATCCGGGGCTGGAGAGCAAAACACAGGCAGTAGCAATGCCTCGAGCGCCGAGGATGAGGTTTCCTTCACCGAAGCGATGGAGCAGAACTCGGGAAGTGAGACTGCGGCTTCAGAAACCGGAACAGAACCGGCAGGCGGTAGCGAGACTTCCAGCGTGGACTACGGTGGCACCGTAGAGGCCGGTGAGCGGAACATCCCGACAGACGATATCGACGGGGTCGACTCCGTCGACGGCGAGCGAGTTGATGCGAAGGGTGTCGGTGGTTCAGACATCCTCGGTGACGCTCAGCTTGAGTCGGGTGACCAGCACAGCAACTCCCACGTCTGGCTGGCCGACAAGACGAATGAGCATCAGCAGGCCGAATATGGTGAAGGTGCGCTAAGCGACGTCGACGAGGGCGAGTCATTCGAGATCAAGAACGGCGAAGTCAGCGAATTCAACGACGGGTCCCACACGATCGAGATGGACGAAAACACCACCGTGGAGAAGACAGACAGCCACGACGGAGACCCGACTGTGAGCATCGGTTCCGAGCGGGAAGGAGTCGAGTCCAGCAGTACTGGTGGTGGAGACGACCACGACGACGATAGCGGCGATGGTAGTGGTGGTGGTGGCGGAATTGGAAGCAGTAGTAGTGACGGCCCAGACGACGGCGGGAGTATGGGTGGGGGAAGCACCAGTAGCGACAGTGCTGGGGAAGACACAAGCCACTCCGCCGAACCAGCTCAGGAAGCAGAAGGGGGCCACGAATCCGCAAATGGGAGCGCGCACGTTGAAGGAGCGGCCTCCTCAGGAATCGAAACCGAACACGAAACTACGGAGACCTCGTCGGAACCCACGGAATCATCATCCGAGGGTGGTTCGAGTACGGAATCCACCACCGTCGAACACTCCCATTCCCACGAGGGCGGCGACTCTCAGACCGTCATCAACAGCGAAGGCGGTGAAGCTGAAACTACACAAGCAGAAGACGTCTCAGTCGAAGAAGGAGAGTCCGGAGAGCATTCCCAGAGTGAATCACACAGCAGCGGTGCTGAGGCCTCGAGCGTTTCAACCCAGCAAATCGAGACGGGAAGCGAAATCGAAGAAGTCGAAGTCGTAGACGAACCCGAGGCGGATGAACCGGATTCAAGCAGCGGTGAATCTGGGGGTGATGGAACCGGAGAGGTAGAAGACTCTGAGTCGGGTGATGAAGACCACCCTCGGAATCCCGGTAGTGGAGCGTCCACTGCCGGGGAACACTCCGGCGACGTGGAAGACGCTTCAGAGTGGGAAGAGCGAGCCCGCAACTGGCGAGAACACAACGACAAATCAGAGTCCGAGACGCTTAGCGAAGGCGATGGGTTCACCGCAGAATCGATGCGTGTTGAGACACTCGATGATGAAGAGCGCGTTTTCATCACCGACTACGACGATCTCGACCAATCGTTAGCGGAAGAAGACATCATCAACCCTGTCCAGGCAGAGGAACTCAAACACCAATCTCTCGTCGGTCACGAGTGGACGGAATCGATGGGGCAAGAAGTCCCGAACGTAGCGTACAACGAGGATACGAACGAGATCATCCAGCAAGAAGCGGGCGGTGCTGATACGGAAACGTGGGGCGTCAACGAAGCTCCAGACGAAGCCTTAGAGCAGGTCGACCGTGAGGACTACGAAGAAACGATGGCCGTCCAACTGCTCGGCGGGAACCTTGACACGAACGAAGACAACGTCCACGTCGACGAAAACGGTGGGCTGCACGTCATCGACTTCGACCGCACAGCAAGTTCGATGGGTGAGGTCGACAACGCCGACGAGATGGAGATCAACGCTGGAGCAGCTGGCCGTGTCGGTGAGAAGATTGGCGAAGTCAACGAGGACTTCCATACAGACCGCTTCCAATACGAATCCGAAGTCACCAGCAAGGCCACCGACATCGCCACCGAGCTTGAAGAGAACGGCGAGACCGAAGACGTTCTGGCCTCTGTTGAAAAGGTCGATGAAATGCACAGTGGCGACTCAGAGCCGCGAACGCCGGTCATCAGGCACAACATCGAGTCGATGGCGAACGAGGAAGTCGAGATAGAATCCTCCTCGGGTGCGAGCCAAGAAGAATTAGACGAAATCTTCGGCGAACTCGACGAAGAGGACGCAGACGGCGAGGAAGCAGAAGAGTAGACTACTGCCACCGTGTTTGAGAGGTCTGTTTTTCCGTGGAGAAGAATAGTTCACAGACTGCTTGAGGGGGGTGGGGGCTCCATATGATTTATACAGTCCACGGGGGTAGTGACTGGTATGGGAGAAGGTGAAGCCGTGGATCGTCGTCGTCCGCAGTTCTTTGAGGAACGCGGCGTTCCAGCATCTGTTGAACCGCCTGAGGAGATGGTTGGCGTCTATACTTTCCGCCGGGATGAGAGTGTGGCTGACGAAGACCGGGCTTACACGCGGGTGGGGGTTTTGACTTCGGAGGGGTGGGTTCCGCCCGCTTCAAAGGTTCTCGTCCACACCGTCGCGAAGACTGGTCGTGATCCGAACGACGTCGACGCACTCGCGAACTATACTGTGGGGAAGGGAACACGGATCGCCATCGACCCCCGAGACCTTCGGTCTCGTCTCAGTGACAGCGGGGAGATTGTCGAGGATGACGTGTCCCCAGCAATCCGGACTCAGTACCGGGAAGACGTGGAGTTCTACATCCCCGAAGAGTTAGACGAGGAGAGCGTGGCCGAGTATCTCCGTGGGTGTGTCCGGCCAGCGATCAACTACTACTTGGACGGGCACGGCGGCGAACATCCATCCCGAGACCAGCTCGCAGATGTCCTCGTCGGCGTGTATGGTGTTAGTCGAGATGCTGCCTTGCAGACGGTGGCGCTCGCGGTTGGTGACTCGTAGGTTCGTTCCGGGCTTCCTTCTCCAAAACTGCGGTTCGTGCCGCTATTCTGGTTCCTATCTGCCTCTCAGAGGCGGAACTTTATAACTGAAAGCGCAGAAGTCTTAGGTAAGAACGGATGAAAGCCCAACTCGACACCCGGCGGCGCGTGCCCGCACCTGCGGCTCGAGCGCTGGGCTTCTCTCCCGTTCGTCTGACTCAAGGAGGAAATCAACAATGAGTCTCAGCCTACTGCTATTCACCATCGTTTACGTCTGGATGGCCCTTACGTGGTTCATCTACGCGGACAGAGTCGAACGACCGCCCATCAAGAGAACTGCCGTGCAGATCGTGCTGCTGGTGGTGTTCGCCAGTATGACGGACTCCCCGGCGCTGCTTCTAGCAGCTGTCGCGCTTAGCGCCGGCATCCACCTGCACCTGGACCTCTGGGAGCCTGTCCACACGGGCGTCGTTGCCGGCGCTGTCGGGGCCGGAATCATCACTCTCCACGGGATGAGCCTCGGCTATGCCCCTATGGAGTGGGTTACTGGTGATGGGAATGCTGAGACGTTCGCCGTTGCTGGCATCGCGATGGCGGTCGCAACGACCGCTACGCACGTGTACGGGAATCCGGTCCAGTCCGTTCTGGTCGAGAGTGGCCTCAGTAGCGCCAAGCGCCGTCTCCCGCGCACGAGTGAGCGTGCGTACGGTTCGGTCTACAACGATGTCGTGTCCGACTCTACGCCCGCTCAGTCGGATGTGAGTGGGTCTGCTGCGTCGGATGGGGCTGAAGCCGAAGCACCGTCCAGCGAGTCGGCTGATTCGAACGACAGCCCGGAACCGCAGTCGCAGAGCCACAACCACAGCATCAAGCCCGCTGGGAGCGACCCGGAACCCTCCGAGGAGACGAGCCAGCAGGCGGGCGGTGAGCGCGACGACACGCCGAAGGACAGCGAGACCGACGCCAGCCCTCAGCCCGCCAACGGGCGCTCTCAGGAGGCCGGAGAAGACGACTCGGAGGACACTGTGAGGCCCGAAGTGGTGCTTGACGAGAACGGTGAGGAAGTCGAGGACGACCCTGGAATGGGTGAATTCGCGTACCCGTGGGAAGAGCCGCCGGAGATTCAGTTCGCGGACATCGGCGGGTACAACGACGTCAAGGACGAGCTGACCAGTCAAGTCATCAACCCGCTCCGGTCGGACAACGAGAGTTACGCGCGATTCGACGTGCAGCCGTCGCGTGGCCTCCTGTTCCACGGCCCGCCGGGGACGGGGAAGACGCTGTTCGCCCGAGCGCTCGCGAACGCTCTCAACCGGCCTTTCGTCGAACTGACGCAGGCCGACCTGACGCACGAGCACATCAACAAGAGCCCGCAACTCATCAAGCGGCTGTTCGAGGAAGCACAGCACCTCGGTGGAGTCATCTTCATCGACGAGGCCGAACAGCTACTGGGCGACCGCACGCGGAGCGAGAACGCACACGCAGAGGATCAGAAGGTCACGAATATGTTCCTCTCGGCGCTCACGCAGGAGGACCAGGATTTCATCCTGCTGCTGACGACGAACCAGCGGGAAGGGATGGACGAAGCGGTTCTCCGCCCCGGTCGCGTCGACAGTGAGTTCGAGATCGGGCTCCCCGACATCGAAGCACGGACCAAGATCATCAAGTTGACCGTGCTGGGGGTTCCGCACAAGTTGACGGAGGGACACGCCGAGCACCTCGCGGAACGTACCGAGGGATGGTCGGGCGCTGACCTTGACGCGCTCGCAAACCAAGCCAAGCTCTTTGCAGCCGAGCGTGGAGCGAGCTACCTCCGATGGGAGGACGTCAAGGCGGCGTACAAGGAAGTCGCCAGCGATTCCTAACCGAGCGCCCAACGCCTCCCCGTACGTTCCTTCCTGTCTTCCTCAGATCCTCCCCTACTCGCTTCCCTCCTCGTCTCAGGGCGTCCCCTGCCTATCCCACGGACGTTCCCAGCCGCTTACTCGGCCTATCCTCTACGTTTAACGCAACGCGCCCAGTACGCGCTCTGGGTGGTTTAGAGGGAGGAACACCACGGGGAGGCGGTATGTTTTTATGAAATCCCTCAATCTATCCTATTGGGTAATCGTATGAGCGACTCAGAAACTCCCAGTAGCCAGTCTGACCACTCCTCAGATGGTGAACGTAGCGAAACCAGTACAGCAGCTTCCAGCGGGAAGAGCAAGAAGGAACTGTTCGAAGAGAAGAAGGACGTTCCCCTGATGACGAAAGGGGCGCAGGGATACATCTCCTTCCGCCGGGACTGTAGCATCGCCCCCAACTCCACAGTCGTCGACCAGTACCTCCGTGGGTACTCAGCAGTCTCCTTCGCCTACGACGATGGCGCGAACGACCTCTGGATGATCCCCCTCGACAACTACGACGAGGACGCGGAAGACGAGTACAAGCTCCCCGACGAGTTCGACGGGAGTTTCAGCATCGCGTCCCGCCCGATCTTCAACAAGGTCGGCCTCGACTTCGACGCCACCCATCGGTACAACCCCGAGTGGGACGACGACGTCGAGGCGCTCTGTATCGACCTCGACCAGGAGCCGGACATCTACCAACACTCGAGCAGCGACGAAGACGGCGAATAGCCGCCTTGCCGTTTGCCCGCCCATCGAGGCAGGCATCCTTCTTATCGAGACGCAGCTGATTCCGGGCCACAACACGACTTTAAGTACCAGACCTTCGTTACTCGCAGTAGAGGCTTCCCACGAGTATGAGCGAACACCAGTCACCGGAGGGTGCAGAGTGGGCTGATATCTTCCCCTTCGAGCCCTACCCGAACCAAGTCAACGGCATCGACGCGATTATCGACACGCTGGAAGCCGGCGGCGTACACCTTCTGGAAGGGCCGTGTGGGACGGGGAAAACGCTAATCGGTCTCACAGGCGCGCTCTCGTTAGTCCGCAACCCCGCGACAAAATTCGAGCGAGTTCTCGTCATCACCAGCAAGAAGCAGCAACTCTCCGCGTTTGAATCCGACCTCAACGCGATCAACAGCCAGGACGACGTCTACTTTCCGGGGCTGACACTCATCGGGAAATCAGAGCTCTGCCCGTACGTCCAATCGGGAGACATCGGTGAGCAGGAGATCTACCACAAGTGCATCTCCCTCCGGGATAACACTCGCCAGCTAATGGCTGAGGCGGTGGAGCAGAATCGAACCGAGCGTGAAGCGAATGCCGCATTCGGGCTTCAAGCACGCGCAGAACAGAGCCCAAAACACGGCTGTCTCACCATCAACGGTGAACACACGCCGTACGCGCCCGAAATCCCCTCCGTTGGCGATACCGAATATTGCCCGTTCTACGCCTCACACATCACCAACTCCGTTCAGGAGGAATACCCACTCTCCATCCACCGCGTGACAACAGGCGAAGAAACACTCACCGAAGGCTCAGCCTGCGGGACGTGCCCGCACATCGAGATGCGTCGTCTGTACCCGGAAGCGACCGTCATTATGGGTAATTACAAGCACGCCTTCGACCCTCGGACTGTCGCTGCTCTCACCGCACCGCTCGTCGGCGACGAGACGATACTGGTGTGTGACGAAGCCCACGGGTTAGTCTCCGAAGTCCGGGATCAACTGTCGTACAGCCTCACGTTCAGCAAGCTGAATCACGGAATCGGGGATCTGAAAGACGTCTATGGGTGGTTAACCGGGGATGGTGGGCGGGTGAAACAACGGCTCACCAGCTCACTCGTCGCGGACAGCCCGCTGGAAGCATCGGACTTCGTGACCGCGATCAAATTCCTCGAGAAACTCCGGTCGTTCATCGGTCAGGCAATCGTCGACGGCCTGGAGAACGAACACGGCCCGTCGTGGCAAGAAGAGATACGGTCGGGAAACCGTAGCGACATCACGATCCCGATGCAGAACCCGACGAATCCGCAGCCAGACCCCGTGTCGAAGTGGGCGGAGAAGAACGGCTACGGCGAGGTCTGGGAGTTGTTCTTACAGGTCGCGAAGCTCACCGATGTTGTGAAGGATATCATAGCCCGGAAAGTTGATGGGAAAAGCCCCGATGGGTCGTTCGCGATCGGGGCCGTCTACGAACTCTTCGAGCGGTGGTGGGTGGGGAGTCACAGTGAGTTCTTCCGCCGGGTAACGCTCTCCCCGCGCCATCAGGTACACGCGAACCCGAACGACAGTATGCCGTGGCGAGCGGGCTATCTCGCGAAAATACAAATCAACAACAGCATCCCGCAGAACGAAATTGCAGCGACACTCGATGCGTTTGGAGGGGCTGTATTGATGTCAGCCACTCTCTCGCCACTCGATATCTATGAAGAAGTGACCGGCGTGACGAAGCTCAAACACGGCACTCAGCCATCGAGTAGTTTGGTGACGAAAGCGAAAGGCGAGTCTGAGCGGCAGCACGAAGACCAAGATCCACGGAATCAACTCCCCGACTTGAGCGCGGTCGGGGATGTCGAGCCAGCTTCAGAGGAGTCGATGGGGGAAAAACGCCGTACTGTCGGCCACTCGGAATTCGACCTTGGCTTCCCCCAGGAAAACCGGCTCTCGGTGGCGGTTGATGTGCCGAAGTTCACGTACTCGAATCGGTGGCCTCCTGAAGACAATCCCCGGTTGCGGAACACCTACCAGTCTGCTCTTTCCGCCGTGGTTAGAACGACACCAGGGAACGTCTTAGTCTGTATGCCGTCCTATGACGAGGCTGCGTGGGCCAGCGAAGTGCTCAGCGACGACTCGAACATCCAAAAGGAAATTCTCACGGATTCTCCCAGTTCTGACGCTGAAACCCAGCGGCTCAAAGAAGAATTCATCGACGGGCCGCCGAAGGTCTTGACAACAAGCCTCCGGGGGACGCTCACCGAGGGTGTCGACTACGACGGCGATAAGCTCCACGGAGTCGCGATCTGTGGTGTGCCGATTACAACGACTGGCACGCCGCTTTCGAAGGCTATCGAGACCGCGTACAACCACCGATTCGAGGGTAAGGGCTTCGAGTACGCTTTCGCTGTCCCGGCTGTGCGGAAGGCGAGGCAAGCCATCGGGCGCGTCATCCGGGGACAGGACGAAGTAGGGGTGCGGGTGCTGATCGACCAGCGGTACGTCCAGACCGATAGTTACGCTTCTGTGCGAGAATACTTCCCCGAGCACGCTCGCGAGGAGTTCATCCCAATCGGCGCTGACGATCTCGGATACGAACTCCAAGCGTTCTGGGAATCGGTTTGAACGACACCGTGCAACGTAGTTCTTACCTAACATTTAGAAGTGTGCCCGTGGGCGTGTTTGGTAAGACTCGGTAGCACACCCTCCCGCCGTCTGTGGTTTCAAGCGCAGAGTAGTTTTTACCCCTCAACTATGAAATAGGAGTTAGAGGTAGAAAGTCCCCGCACAACTCTCCCCTGTGGAGACTAAGGATATTTGTGAGGGGGGTCTGAATACCCTATAAGCGAACCCCAGACACTCAACTATGTCCCTTGAAATCTCAAACGTGAGCAAGCGGCTGAAGTCAAAGCAGCAGTGGATTTGCTGGCGGACCCAGATGCGGGACGGGAAAGAAACCAAGCTCCCCGTCGACCCGAACACCAATCAGATGGCGAAAACCGACGACCCCAGCACGTGGGGGTCCGTGATGGACGCCGTCCGCGCATTCCAGAGCAACAAGCAACTGAAAGGCATCGGATTCGTGTTCACCGAAGACGACCCCTTCGTCGGCATCGACCTGGACGACTGCCGAGACCCTGAATCCGAAGAGTGGGAAGACTGGGCGCTCACCATCCTCGAGGACGTCGACGGATTCCGCGAGATCAGTCCCTCCGGCACCGGAGGCCACATCATCACCATCGGTGAAATCCCTGGCGACAGGAACCGGAAGGGAAGCGTCGAGATGTACGAACACACCCGGTACTTCACCGTCACAGGGGACATCATCTCCAAAGACGGTGAGCGCACCGACGAAGTTCCAGATGTCGAGGAAAGCCAGCACGGTCTCGATGCTGTCTACAACGAGTTCCTCGTCGACGAAGACGACAACTCCGCAAACGAAACCGAAGTCGACGTCGATCTCTCGGGCCTGGACCACCTCGAGTTAGAGAATCACGGCGACGGTCCCTCTGGAACGTACACGGGAGGTGCTAATCTCGAAAGCCTCCCCGAAGAAGAGCAGAAGATCGTCAAGCGGGCGAAGGGGTCGCAAAACGGCTACAAATTCACGCAGCTCTGGCGTGGTAACTGGAAGGACGTCTACCCCGGCGAGAGCCATTCTGAAGCCGATATGGGCTTCTGTGATATGCTCGCGTTCTGGTGTTCTGGCGACCCGGAGCGAATCGACCGCGTGTTCCGTGCATCTGGACTGATCCGCCCCAAGTGGGACGAACAGCGGTACTCTGATGGGTCCACCTACGGGGAACGCACCATCCAGCGTGCCATCGCGAAAGTCGACGACTACTGGGACCCGGACCACTACAACGAGCTCGTCTCTGAGAGCAATGGTGGTAGTGGCGGAGACGACGACAACGACAGCGAAGAAGGCGGTGATGAGGGAAATGAAGACTCTGCGGGTGGTGAGGGAAACGCAGACGACCACTCCGGTAGCCAGAGTCCGTCATCTGTAGATGATACTGAATCCGGTCCGGAGTCCGATGCAGACCAATCAGAGTCCAATCCCGATCCCGCGTCCGGTGACCAGGATGCTTCTAGACGGCGGTCGCGGCGAAGTCGGTCGGACTCCCCAATCCTCCCGAGCAGTAACTCCGGGGGCGGAAACGGAAGCGAGGACGAAGACAACACCGAGACCGAAACCTCCGGTGGTGAAGAGGAAGACGTAGGGGGAGATGAGAATACATCGGCAAATAGCGGTTCTAGTGGCGATGCCGATGAAGACGAAGACGGCGACGATGACGATCCTGCTCGCGAAGAGAACACGGCCAGCAGTGAGGCGGATGGTGAAGACAGCCGTCGGAGGTCTCGAGGAGGTCGGAACCGGATGGCCGACAGCTCCGAGTTTACCCCAGTCAATGTTGGCGAATCTTCAGAGGGCTCATCGAGCAGCAACTCGGGGTCCAATAGCGAGGGGGATTCTGGGGGCACGCCGGCCCCTGTCAACGACGATGGTGGTTTCTACGATAAGGAATTCGAGGACGACGACTGGATGGATGAGGCCCTCGAAGACGCTGATGACGAAAACGGGCTCGACATCGACCGGGATGAAGCAAAAGGAATCTACGAAGACTCCGACGACTCCGGCGGTGGTAGTGAAGAAGACGCGGCGGAATCCGATTCGGGATCGGCAGATAGCACCGAATCTTCGTCCGGGGAGGGTTCATCGGACAGCGAAGATGGCAGCACCTCCTACGACTCGCGAACATCTGCAAATGGGAGGCGGAAGATTCCGGGCGCGCTTGACGCCAAGCTACACGATATTGTCGGGACACTTGACCAACTGACCGGGAAAGTCGATGATTTAGAAACGAAGCACGACAACGAAATCGCCCAACAGGAGGACAACCTCCAGCTCCTCCGCAAAGAGTTAGCCTACTACGAAGACATTGTCGACCAGCAGGAGGAAAGAATCAAACAGCTCTCCCAAGTCACGCTTCTGTTGTGTCGATATCACCCCGACCCGTTCTTCGATCAGGTCGAGCAAGCCCTGCTCAACGGTGAGGAAATCCCAACGGAGGACATCATCGAAGCGCCCCAACAACCTCAGGGCGAGGGCGCTCCTGGTGGTGGGCGTTCCACCGGGCGTGGGGATTGGGTGGGGGAGAGCCAGCGTTCGAAAAACCGGACACGGAGGAAGACGAGTGATTTGGATGAGCAAGAGTCCGAAGCTGACGGCGATGGTGGGGAAGACATCCGGGATCGGCTATCGAGGTTCTTCTAAGGCATACGTTCATTTTGGGGGTAGAACCCTCTTCTAAGTGTGCTGGCAGGGGGCGAGAGTCCCCGGCTAAGTGACCGCTAGTTTGATATACGGCGGTTTAGATAATCAGAGTATACGTATGACCGTTTCAGCGAAGCGAATCGGACTAGCGACTTTAGCCATTTCCCTCCTGCTCCTCAGTGGTGGGGGGATGGTCGGCACCGCATTCGCACAAACAGATTCCTGCGATCTGAGTGGCCCTGAGTCGCTCAAAGATTGTGAAGACCCGAGTCTGAATCCGTTTGAAGGACTGCTTCAGAATCTCTACGATATCGCTAACGCGCTTCTACAGTATCTCGGGTTCGTTGCCGTGTTCGCCGGCTCGACGCTTTACCTGACTGCGGACGGCAACTCCGACCGTGCCCAGACCGGTCTCTGGCTGTTCGTCGGTGGCCTGATGCTCATCATCCTGTACTTCGGGATGTCCGCGTTCCTCTCTCTGGTCAAGGGGATCGCGACAGGCGGCGAAATGTAGGCACGGTCGAGAACAACCCCCTCGCTTCCCTGTTCTCTGCTTCTGGCAAGTGCGTCCTCTCTCGGTTGTAGGGGGCGTTCATTCTCTGTGAGCAGCCAAGCCACCGGGGTTGAAACACAGTAACGCTGTTTCAATCCCGCCCCAGTATGGCGATTACGTATAAAGGCCGGAATACGAAACATCGTTACGCTGTTTCACGCTTTCATCCCAATTCCGCTCCCGTCACTCGATTTTGCAGAATAGCGCCTCTTACTGACCGGTACATTAATATTCTATCTCCGTTTTGTTGGTGGTGACGTATGGCTAATTCAGTCAAGCGACTCGGACTCGCAGCACTAGTCGTGTCTATGCTGTTCGCCACCACACTCGGGGCGACAGTAGGCACCGTGGCCGCACAAGACAACTGCGGCCCGCAGAACGCTGGTACAGACGCCTGTCAGGGCGGAATGGACCAGTACACGAGTATGCTGGACAACGTCTACGAAGTGGCTCACACGACCCTCCAGTACGCAGGGTTCGTGGCCGTCTTCGCAGGAGCTGTCCTCTGGTTCACCGCGCGTCGGTCCTCCGACCGCGCCCAGACCGGTGTCTGGCTGCTCATCGGTGGCCTGATTATGATCGTGTTCTACTTCGGCTTCACGGCATTCGTCAGCCTGCTGAAGTGGATCGCGGAAGGCGGGTAACCCCGTTTCACGCAGCGGTCATAGCAGCACCATTCCTAAACGGCCCATTCCCTATTTTTAAGACAACAGACGCTGTACCGACTGGTATACTCAGAATGACCATCCGTCTGATTAGGCACCTCGCTCTCGAGGCGCACGCCCAAGCGCTCACAACGCTCACAGTGCGACTGCCCCTCCTCGACATCCAAAGCGACATCGCGGACTCTCTCTCAAGACTCGAGGGAATAGACGTCGTAATGTACTACGTAGGCCTCATTCTCGCCATACTCGGCTTTATGGCGTGGGCGATGAACAAGAAACACAGGCCGCGACGGTCCTGGGGGAAACGCCTCTTCGGAATTGGGGTTGCCTTCATCCTGATCGGCGTGAACTTCAGTTGGTTCTTCACCCTAGTACACTATGTCCTCAACCAATAATCGACCAGTCACCGCTGTAGCACTCGCCGTACTACTCATCACCAGCGGGATCATCGCATTCGTTCCCGTCCCAGTGAGCGCAGCATCGCCACCCGAAGCCAGCTTCACCTTCGACCCATCCGTACCTAACGCAGAAGACCCAGTTACGCTATCCGCATCCTCGTCATCTGCGACAAATGGAAGCATCACCGGATACAGCTGGGAATACGAAGTGGCTGGTGGAGGAACCGAAACAGCCTCCGGCGAACAAATCACCCACACGTGGACTTCCGCAGGCGAGTATCAAGTCACGCTCACTGTAACCGACAGCAATGGGGGTTCTGACACTACACAACGAACAATCGGAGTCTCGCCCCCGCAAATCGACAGCTCAGAAGGCAACCCACTCATAGAAAACGAGGATGGCGCGTACCGAATCCTCACCAACAACGACCACGAGCTGAACGGGACCGATGAATACGACACGATGTATAGTATTCCGGTCGCCCGCCTTGAACAGCGAACGGTAGCGGACGGCTCTCCATTAATGCGAGTCGACAACCGGACACTGACTCTCTCACAGGCCGCTCAATTCGGCCTGCTTACGGACTCATACCGGGAGAACCTATATCTGCCAGTCCAACTCCCGACAAACGATACGTGGCAGACCCTGGACGACGTCGAGATCGTGGACACGACCTTCCTCGGCTTCTCCGCCAATGAGACACACGGGGAATGGACTGGAGATGGTCGGTTCATTTGGGTGAAAACCAAATCTGGCATCGGTTGGAAGCCAGTTCGGAATGCCCAGGTCTTCCTCGAACGCACCGAGAGTGAATACAGTACGGGGGAATTCTACATCGACAATCCGGGTGAAGCAGAGGTCTATAACGGCGATGTCGTCAACTACACCGAATTCAACCGGCAGGTCGTCGAAGAAACGTTCATCGACACTGGGCCAGACAGGAGCCAAGTTGTCGTTTCGGAGGGTGAACCACGGTACTCTCTCGGCAATGCTTCTGTCTCAGGGCATTGGGCTGGCGAACAAGAGGTCATCGCGGATCAATATGCGAGTACCGCCCGTATCGACGGTGGGGCGGTTTACGATGACTTCTGGTTAGTCAACCCCGACGGCATCAACGTCACCGTCCTCAACGACTATCGGCTCCAAACTCCACCCAGGTACGAGAGCGAAAGCCAGTGTACGTACACCAGCGGGGACGAAACCAAGTACGGGACCGACACGAAGTGGGAAGAGTGGACGCGGACAGACTACGAGAATACTGTCCGGCTCTACCACGACGGAACATACTATGAGCCTCATACGGGGGAGTACATCTTCAACATCGAGAACCCTCAGGACTCCTCTCTCGTGCCGTACTCTCGGACCGAAGTGACGTTCACACACGAGTACGGCGTCGACAGTACGTGCCCCGGAAACGACTGGTCGGAATCCGAGACCGTGACTGTCTCCAACACCTACAACGCGACCTCTCACAACATCAAGCCCGCCACAGCTGAAGACCTGGACATCACCGTCTATCTCGTTGATCGAGGATACGAGCGCAACGTGTACTTCGACACCATCGGTGACAAGCGCCCAGAAGTCAACCCCCTCGACAAGATCGAGCTCGTCGCAGAAGGAGACAGAGTAGGCCGGAAGAACCTCATCCTCCGTACACCCTGGATGTTCGTCTCTCAGTCCTTGTACGATCGGATCGAAATGCGTCAGGAAGGGTTCGACGAGTGGCGGTACCCCAGTACCGAAGCGGGTGCGTCACTCCACCACCTCCATCGCGACTACCTCGACGCGAACAGATACAAGGTCTCTGTACAGGGGAACATCGGGGTGAACGTCGACGAAAAAGAGCGGTCCCAGGTCTACGAAGGCGTGAGCGTCAGTCCATACGTGAACAGTACAGCAGGGAACGTTGAACTCTATGAGACCATCGGAGCGCAAATCACGGAGATTCCCGGCGACCGCGTACTCAACAACCCACGTGCATACGCAACCGACGTCTTCGGGAACGAGTGGGAAGTCGATGTCGTGAAGCGTGAATACGTGGAAACGAATATCGAGCTTGAACCGTCCGGAAGCAGAATCGACGGCCAGCTTCTCGACAGTGATGGGAACGGTGTCGCCGGGAAAGAACTCGCCCTCAATGGCGCTCGAAACTCCACAGTAACTACTGGTTCAAACGGAGAGTTCACTATCTACATCGCGGACGGCGCACCAATCACGTCCGTCGAGTTTGGTGGGGACTCATACCGAGCAGAGCTTAGCACGTACTACGACTCCTCGCAGAAACGAATCACCACGGCCACCAATATGATGAACGTCATCGGAACTCCGTTAGGGTACGTGGGCGATATGATTTCCAATCTGATGATCTTCATCGAATGGCTTGTGCTCGGGTTGTTCATCGTCTACTGGATACGGTACCGCGACCAAGAACCCCGGAAAGGATAGCAGGCACCCTACTGTTCTCCCAACCTGCCGCGTAACTCACATCGGAGAGTGTCGCGGCGCAAGAAATAAACTCAGTGGGTGCGACGTCCGCAGTATGGCAGACTCGGATAGAGACGAGACTGAGTCACCCGAACAGAGTGACTCCCGTTCTCACGAACCCGTTGAAGGGTATGACAGAGACTTGGATCGGCCAGCAAGTGAACCGAATTGGGGCTTCGAAGACGACAATCTCCCAGATACAACTACAGACAACGACCCCCGCCCCGTCGAAGACGAAGCTACCCGTCGACCGGAAGATGATGTAGAGCCTGGGCTCGACGAGTTTCTTGACGATGAACCATCCACGGTGGAACAGCGTAACAGTGTTTCAAACACACGGGCATCTGAATCTCGCGGGCAGCCCCACGAGAACCGCACCACCGACCACTCCGATCGCGAGCGGTACGGAGCTGGCGCAGACCCACGAACCACCGACGAGCCACTAGGAGGCGAGAGAACTGAAGACCGTTCGCGGGAAAGAATGTCCCGTGACGGACAGCCGGGTGAGGAAGAAGCCGACCCGAGTGAACACTTTGACGCGGAACTCCCAGACGGGGATGATGATAAGGAAGTGGAGGAGTTCATCAAGGAGATCGAGACCTCCCAAGAGTACATCAAAATCCTCCCGGTTCGAGACCAAATCAACTCCGAGACCGTCTCTCGTGAACTGTATGGTCTCCACAAGTACGGCACCGGGCGGAAGCTCCCACTCGATATGGAGTTACACATCGACGCCATCCAGGGCGTCTCCAACTTCGAGTTCATCATCTACAAGCCCGAAGGAGCCTCCCACTTCGACTTCTACCTCGGCCCCGGAGAGCGCGGCGACGTCTCCACCGACCGCCTTGAAAGTGCCACCCGCTCACAGTACCCCGAGGACTTCGAATTCGACCGAGAAGACTTCGATGTCACGGATCTCTTCGACAACGTTCCCCATATGGTCCGCTACGAGGGCCGCGAGGAACGCCGCAAAGACTGGATGACCACGCTCACCACCTACGACACAGAAACCGTCGACCGCTCCCCACTCTCGAACCTTCTCGAGACCGCAATCCAGAGCGACGGGTCCGTCGTCTTCCAGGTGATCTTCGAGCCGCGCTCGGACTGGTCGCGGAAGGCCCAGCGGCAGAAGGGACTCCTCAAACAGGGCGTCAATTCCACCGCAGGGATGATCGGACGCACCCTCCTCGACGGACTGCTCGGTGTGTCTGACGAGGAGAAGGCCGAACGCCACCGCTCGGATGCGCCCCAAGAAGTCGGTGGGAGTATCCACGACTCCCAGACAGCTGGCCAACGCCACGGCACCGACCGAATGGGTCAGATCGACCTGAAAGACCCCGCCCACACCTACAACGTCAGCATCCGGGCGGCGACGAGTCTCAAGGACTGCGCGGAGAATCTCACCGACTCACTCAACCACCTCAGTGGGCGGTTCTACAGCATCGAAGGCGAATACCTCGGGCAGAACGAGTACGAGTACAAACGGATGCTGTCCCACGGCATCACGTACCCGAACGGCTTCGAGATCGCAGGCCGACAGAAGCCATTCCTCGTCTGTAACGTCGAAGAGCTCGCGAACTTCATCACCGTCCCCAGCATCGACTCCCTGCCGAAAGCCAGCCGCGCAGGGACCGGCGGCACCCCAAAGGCACAGTCCCCGCTCACCTCGCCGAACGAGGAAGTGTTCCGCGAGTTCTCCCACGGGATGACCATCGGACGCGCCGTCACCGCCATCCGCGACCCAGACCTCCCACCCTCCGACATCAGCGCCATCCAGAGCAAAAACGAATGGTGGGACCAACTCAACCAACGCCACGCGATCGGCCTCTCCGCCAGCGACCTCACCCACCACTACATCCGCGCAGCAACCACCGGCTCAGGGAAGACCGTCGCCACCCTCAACGACATCCTCTCGACGTACGCGAACCTCAACGGGCCGACCGTCGTCGTCGACCCCAAAGGCGGCGATATGTGTGAGAACTACCTGCGGTGCCATCGCACCCTCTTCGGAGACCTCGATGACGTCGAGTACATCAAGATCCCCGAGGAAAACGGAATGGTGCCCGGCATCCCCTTCTTCGACCTGCGCCCCCTCGTCGAGGCGGGCGGTCGCGAGCGTGCGACCGCCGTCCAGAACATCGTGGACCACTACTTCCAGGTGTTGTATTTCGCGCTCGGGAAGGACACGGTGGACCAAGCGTTCGTCGCGAACGAAATCCTCACGAACCTCATCAAAGCCTGCTTCGACCCCGTCTACGGCAGCGACCACTTCTCCATCGGCGAACTACTGGAGACTGCCCAGAACTTCCAAGAACACGGTGCGAAAGTCGGCAGCAACAACAACGACGACCTAGACGACGAGGAGCTCATCGCGAGGGCACTCCCAAAGGTGAGCGACGATCAAGTCGAGAGCATCCTGATGTCGCACCTCCAGAAGGACCAGCGCCAGTTTATGAACACGACCGACGCTGTCCTCAACCGGATTCGCAAGCTCAAGGAGCGAGACTTCATCTGGGATATGCTTTCGTTCGACGTCGACGATGAACACTGGGACCACGAGACCGGGTGGTACGACCGCGAGGAAGTCCCAATGCTCGACCTGAAGAGCGTGCTGAACTCTGATAAGGTCATCCTCATCGACACCGGGGACATCCACGGCGAGTCCAGTAAGATGTTCACCGTCCTGTTCCTCAGTCACCTCTGGACCTCGGTGCGTTCGATCTGGACGCCCGACGACGACGACTACATCGCGAACGTCATCATCGAGGAGAGCGCGGACGTCGCTCGCACCGAAATCGTCTACGAAGACCTCCTGCCGAAGGGACGTGAGTTCAACCTGAGTCTCGGGCTGATTATGCAGTATCCCGAGCAAGTGCTGGGGGACGACCCACGCGGCAATCGGCGCTCCTACAAGGAGATCCTCAACAACATCAACACCAAGATCATCGGGAACATCGCGACCGACGATATGCTCGCGGAATCGCTGTTCCACGAGGACTTAGACAGCGACGAGATCAAAGACCGTATCGCTGGCCTTCGGCGTGGAGAATGGGTCGTCCAGCTCCCATCCACGGGCTTCCACGAACAGAAACCAGAGATTCTGACCCTCAAACCACTCCCCATCCCACCGGGCCACGATGAGGGACCATTCCAGGTTCGCTCCCAATCCGAGATGATTCGCCGCCGGAGCCGAACCCGCCACTGCGTCAGCCGCGACCACGACGCCATCGACGTCGACAGCGCCACCGACCGCAGTCGCGCCCCAAGCCCCGAGGAGCAAGAAGTCAAAGACGAGGACGAAGACGACATCGAAGGCGAAGGCCTCTCGCACAAACACCTTGGCTATCTGGAGTTGGTCTTCGACGCGCTCACGGACGGTGTGAAGGGGTACACGCTCGGCAAATCGATGAAGGAGTTGAACTTCAGCGAAGCCAGCGACGACCTGGAAGCAAAAGGGTATCTGGAGAAAGAATACCTCGGGAACAACGAGATCTACTACAGGCCGACGAAGAAAGCAGAAACCACCGTCGACCGGACGTTCTCCCCCACAGATGGCGGAGAGAAAGGCAACGAGAGCCTCACCCATCGGATCGGTGTGCGTCTGGCCGCGACCTACTACGAACAGCAAGGCTACGACGCAAAGATGTACCACAGTCCCGACGGCGACCCCCACGTCTACGACGTGTTCGTCTCCCCGGATGATGACTCTCCGGACCAACGCCACAAGATCGTCGAGGTCGAGACGACGCCCGAACACCACTCCCACGTCAAGGAGGACTACGACAAGCTCGCAATGGCTTACGGAGAGGCAGTGTGGGTGGCAGAGAACCAGAAGGGAGCACGTCGACTCATCAAATCCCTCTCGGAGAAACTCGAGGACCAGCCCCCACAGGATGGGAGTGTGTCCTCCATCAGTGACCAACTCGATTCGCCGGGTGCCCACGAACTCCTGAGCATCAACAACCTCCGAGACGAAGTCGAACAGTAATCTCCTTCGGCGCAGCTTCGTTCTCCGCACAACGCTTTCTCAACGCCGTTCTCAGATCGACCTCCTCAACAGTGACCACACGGCTGACCCACAAGACCACCACCAGTCCCCACCACGGCTGACCAACAAAGTCCTCTACTGTTCCTCAGAGCGCGACCATACTCCAGCCCACACAACCGGCTACCAAGTTACGACTCCGAACACAGCGTCATCCGCCCCGTGCTATCAGAAATGTGGTAGTTATATGGCTGTAATGACAGGACGGGGGTGGGATTCAGGAGGGTTTTCGTGACTCGTGTAATGACACCACGGGGGCGAGATTCGGGGGTAGTTTCGTGACAGGCTGAGAGCAGGGGCAGAATAGGCGCTGGAAACGACCCTAGATGCGTAATGACACCACGGGGGCGAGATAGAGGGGCAATTTCGTGAAATCCGTAATGACACCACGGGGCTGGATTTCCGGGGGGTTGTAATGAACGCCGAATGCGCCCGACGACCCCCACCGCGTCTTGTGAGCCGAACACGATAATGACAGGACGGGGGTGGGATTCGGGGGTATTTTTGTGAAACCCGTAATGACAGGACGGCGGTGCGATACGGGGTGATTTTCATTACCGTCGAGTTGCCCCGTTCTACAGCAAATAATGACAGTACGGGGGCGGGGTTCGGGGGTGTTTTCATTAAATCCGGACTCTCGCCCGATTTTTTGTAATGACAGTACGGGAGCGAGATTCGGGGGTATTTTCATTACCGGACCCTCCCCCATAATCTGCCTGATTAGGCTTCCACGACACGAGAGAGCTTTAGAGCATCTCTAATATAGCACAGAATTGCTCCTGATTAGGCTCGCCAGTTTACACAAATAGGGTCCAAGGGAGTTACCTACTCAGGGGTAGTCGCGTAGCGAGGGGTGCAGGCGGAGCCGAGGAGAGACGAGGATTGGGTGGGGGGTGTCGATGGGTGGGACTACCAGTCTGCTGATAGATGGGTGGGGACCCTGGCCGAGCGTCTGAGTGGATGGTCTGGGGGAGCCTCGAGAACGGGCGTGAGGGGGTTGGCGGAGAGGGCGGGGATTCGGTGGTCGATGCTGGAGGAGACGGGAGGCGATCGACGAGGGGACGGCAGCGGCAGCTTCAGCGACGACCGGGACAACGACGACGACAGCGGACGCGGGGGCGGGGGTGGTTGGCGGCGGCGACGGCGAGAAGGGAGAGTGGGGCGTGGTCGCGCTCGGTGGAGGGTTCGGTCTGGATGCGCTCGGTGGAGGGTTCAGTCTGAGTGCGCTCGAGGAAGGTGGGACGTGGTCGCGCTCGGGGGAGGGTGGAGTGGCGGTCGGGGGCGAGACGCAGGAGGAGGGTTCGGGCCGCATCGCGAGACTGGAGTTCGGGACGGGACGCGAGAAGGGGAGTTCGGGGTGGGGCGCGACGGGAGGGAGAGGCGGGGTCGCGTTTCATCTGGCAGACGGGGTGTCTCGAGAGTGCGGGAGCGACGGCGACCGCGACGGCAACGGCGAGGGCGACAGGACAGGACGGGGACCGGCAGCGACAGCATCTGCGAGGGGGACGGCAGCGGCGGCTTCTGCGACACCGACAGCAACGACGACCGCGACGGCGACAGCAGGTGGGCGAGGTTTGGTTGCGGAGACGCGGGCCGCGATTCGACCGAGCTCTTCGAAGGTGCGGTTGGGGGCGGCGTCCGCGATCGAGGACAGCAACGAGGACGACGCCGGCAGCTTCAGCGACGACCGGGACCGGGACAGCATCAGCGACGACCGCAACGGCGACGGCGACAGCAGAAGGATGAGGAGGGAGTTGTATCGGGGGACGTCGCGAGCGACGTCCGAGAGGGACCGCACCGCAAACAGCACCACAGGGGAGACAGCAGCGTGTAGGGCGTCGACGGTTCGACGTCGACGAGACCCGGACCGTGTTCGGGACGGTCCGAGACGGGGAGCGTAGCCTGGCGGGGGCCACGCTGTGGGAGACACTTCTGGGGCGTCGAAGTGTCTGGGGGCGCTGGGGCTTCGGAGGGAGGGTGGGTGGTGGCTGGGCGGAGCGAGGGACACTCCCCCCGATTGCCGTAGGCGGATTGTTCAGGGCGGAGCCGATGTGATTGCACGTGGGCGGGGAGTAGCCGGGGTCGGCAGAGTGTGGAGACGAGGACTGGGGCAACCGACGCGGGGCGGCGTTCGGCGGCGCGGGGGGGTGGGTGTTCGTTTCGGCGCTTGTGATTCGGGGTTGGAGGAGCAACGATTTAGTAGGGTCGCTGGGAACGACTGGGTATGGGTCAGAAGATTAGCGGCTACGTCGACGATGAGTTGGCGGAGTTGATCAGTGCGATGGCCGACCACCACAACGTTCCGGAAGCCCGGATTGTCGAACTGCTACTCCGGGAGGGTGTTCATTCCCGAGACATCCGGCTTCGGATACTCCAGGTGGAAGCGAAGTTGGACCTGATCGTCGACGGCTTCGCAGAGGAGGAGAACGCGAAGGAGTTGATGCGAGAGCAGGTCCCGACCGCGCTTGGGTTACCGCTTCCGGACGGGACGACTGGAATCGACTTAGTGGACGAACCGTTCCCGGCGTTCCAGTCGCTGGGGATTCGGCCTGACGAGTGGAGTGGTCCGGACGGAACGCAACTGGACGCGGAAGCCGAGAGTGACGACTGACCGAGCGGGTACGGGACAGACAGGAGACTGCGTGTGATGGAACAGGTTCGAGTTGCGGGCGAGCCAGTATCGATCCGGGAGTGGCAGTTGAGTCTCGAGGCGCTCCGGGCGAAACGGATTCGAGAGCGAACGGGGGGCGCGGTGGTCGTCGCGGGGAGGACCGTGTTTCCAGTCGCGCCAGCAAGCGCACCGTTCGGTCCGTAACCAATCTCCTCTCACCGTTCTGTGAGAGTCAGCGAGAAGCGAGCCGCCGGGACGGGGACAGTTTCTCTCCCCCCAGAGCGAGTGAAGGACGAATGACTGACTGCAACTGCACTTCAAGTTCCGACAGTCGCGATGACGCGAACGCTTCCGAGGACTACCCGGTCTGTTCGAGTGGGTGCGGACGCCCAGCTGTTGTTCGAGGGATCGACGTCGTCGAGGGAGAGGTTGTTCCGGACACGCCGTTCTGCGATGAGTGTTTCACTCCGGCTTCCGAGGTCGAGCTTCCCGACGGCGTTGACCGGGGGGACGTCGTTGGCTCGGACAGCCTCATCGTGACGCCTGCCGACACGGTGATTCAGTTCGACGGGGAGACGGTCATCCAGCACGGACCTGGGGAGGAGTCTCGAGTCGTGCTCGGGTAGGGGGCAGCGGTGACCTTGAAAGCCCTCGGCGGCTCGCGGTCGCTCAGCGACATATCCCCTGCGGGGATAGGGGCCGGCTGAGGCGACACCGTCGCGAGCCACCTCGCCCTTTCAGTCCACCAGGACCGCAGTTCGTCTACGGGGTACTCGCTTCGGGGTGTCTGGCCGACGTGAAACCCCCGACCATTCTCGGGTGCTTCTCCAACCCCCACTCGAACGGAATCTCGGTTCGCACCAGACGCGGCCCTCACCCAGGGCGGCCTCGGTGCTCACGCACTCCGTTCGAAGCGGGGGTCGCACGACGACGGTCGTGGAGTGGCCGCTCGAGCAGCTCGCCGTGACCGCGACCGCCGGCTACGACGTGCGCGTCGAGTCGCACACGGTTCGAGATCGTGGCAGCCGCGCCGAGGGTATTCGGGCTGGTCGTCGACGTCGGGGATTCGGTGCGCGCTCTCGGCGTGGATTGTGGGGTCGGGCCATCGAAAGCCCCGGACACGACGGTGCGATTTCCGCACACCGTTTCCTCCGATTCCGCGCCGGGGAAATCGAACAGATTTCCCCTTCCCGAGGTCTTGCTGCGGGACTCCGCAACACGGCAGACTCGCTGCGCTCGCCGCGCCTGGCGGCGCGGTCGAAGATCTGCCGGTTGCGAGTCTCCTCGCTGGCGACTCGGGGCGCGATGAATCGGAGCCCAGAGTCCGACTCGCAGCGTGCTGACTCGCGGCGGCGCGCGACGACTGCGACGTCGAACCCACCGGTTCACGAGGTGAACCGGCGCGTTCGCCGCCTCGTCTGCCGCGCGCTGTTGCTCGTTGCCCGCTGCTTCGCGGACCTACGGTGAACGCTTCCGTCCCTCCTCCCTCCAGTCTTCTCTTGCCGCGCCTTCAGTCGTCCCGTCCGGGGCGTCCGGTATCCCGCGCCACCGCAACGCGGCGCGGGAGCCCTCCGGACAGCCCCGTCCGCTCCTTTGTTCAGGCTCGGCAGAGATGCCTCATCGAGTCTTGCTGCGGGCACCAGCCCGCCGATTCACGGGGTGAATCGCCGCGCTGGTACTCCTCGCGGGCGAGTCTCTTGCGGCACCCCACGGGGTTTCCCACAAACCTGTCGGTTTGAGCACGAGATAATTCTAAGCCTATGAAGGCCCCGGTCCGTAGTTTGCCCTCAATCGGCGTCCGGTATCCCGCGCCAACACAGCCGGCGCGGGAACCCTCCGGACAGCCTCAATCGGTTTGCCTCCGGACTCGCCCGGCTTGCTGCGGGCGCTGACCCACCGGTTCACGGGGTGAACCGGCGCGTCAGTCGCTCCTCGCTGGCGCAGGTACGCTCGAGTCAACCCCCGCGTCAGCCGCCGGACTCCTCGTCTGACGACGAGCTTCCGGCGACTTCCGGGGGGTCTCCTCGACGGGTGCCATCATAGGCTTAGAATCATAACCGTGGAGGTGAACTCGCGTGAGGCGAGGAGCGGCAGGACGGGCAGCAGCCGTCCAGGGTCGTGTCCGAGTCCAAGCGCGGTTCAGGTGTTTTCCAATGTCGAACAACATCACGTACGACGACAGTGGCGCTCTCGAACAATCCCATCACGACTCGCACCGGTTCGAATACCAGACGAACACGTTCCAGACGGCTCCCCTTGGTCAGATGATCGACGGCGACCAAGCGCAGGCGCTGACCGACACGGTTCACACGGCTGAAGGCGACGAAATGTGGTTGGATTGGGAGCGCGAACAGGCGATCGAACACGGTGTGGACAAGCGCCCGGACGAGCGGGTCGACCCAGGTCGTCAGGATATGACGACGGAGGTCATCGAGCGCATCAATGGCGAACAGGAGGAGTTGGAGCGCCAGTACGAGACGGCGCACCGGGCGGAAGCGGCGGGGCACGACCGCGCTCGGGCGTGCCGTGAGGAGGTCACCTCGGATACCTACTACGACCGGACGACTCCCGATGAGCGCCCCGAGGTGGAGAGTCGGGACGAGAACCCCTTCGAGGTGCTTTCCCAGGACGAAGTGGGCGCGGTCAACCAGGGCGCGGCGCGGCTGGCTGAACGGTTCGAGCACGAAACGGCGCTCCAGCGGTCGTCGATGAGTCGGCTGCTGGCTCAGCGCGTTGCCGATGGTCAGTCTCCGATGGACGCGGTTCTCAACTTGAAAGACAGCATCGAGAAGTTCCCCGAAGTGAAGCAGCCGATTGCGAACATCGATCCCTTTGCCCAGTACGAGACCACCATCGAGGGGACGATTGACGTCTTGTGGACTCCGAAGGGGGCCGGGCAGCGCCAAGTCGGGCTGATTTCGGACGAAACGAACGAGCCCATCAAGATCACCGTGTGGATGAAGTCCGGAAAGAAGCCGACGCTCCGCGAGGGGGACAAGGTGCGTGTCGAACGTGGGAAGGTCAACGCCTACAAGTACCAGGGTGACTGGTCGACGACGATTGCGGTGGACGCGGAAGCGCGCATCACCCACCTCGAGAACGGTGATGGTGACGCTCCCCGGCGGAAGCGCCAGAGCGAGGAAGCACGTGTTGAACCGTGGAGCGCCGACTCGCGGCCCCACGCTTGGGCGAATCACCGGGAGATGGCTGAGAGCGGCGACGTGGACATCTCAGACGAGCAGGTCGAGCGCGTCAATGCGTGGGTGCGCGGCGAGATCACGGTCGAGGAGTATATGAACTCGGACGAATAGGCGGTGCGCGTCCCCCCTTTTTGCTGTCGCCATCGCGACCCGGTTACACGCTGTTCGCGACCGCCGCGTGTCCTCCCCCGGCGACCCGCGATTCGAGCCGGTGGCTCGAATCCCCCCTCCCTCACTCCCGGTGGTCGCTCGGGCTGCGCCGGAGGACACGCACTGCCCGCCCAGCTACCGGACGGGTCAGACCCGTCGACGGAGCGCACGTTTTTACCCTCCCACACCGGGTGAGAGATGATTGGTACTGAAGCGCAGAACGCACAGCCCAGCACGCAGACCGCCAGCATCACCACGCTCCGGTCGACCGTCGCCGGCCTGCCGTGGGACGTCTGCCTCAGCAAGCACCCGCACCACGAGAAGGAGACGGTGACGTTCACGTCCGAGCAGGTCGGCATCCTGACGCACTCCGTCGAAGTCCGCCCCGTCTACGACGATGGGGTGTGTCGCGGCTATCGCGTCAGCCGATACCACGACCGACAGAAGCAGCCAACCGTCCTCGAGGAGTGCATCCGGTCGCGTGACGACGCGCTCGACGCCGCCCGCGACTATATGGAGCAGATGACGAACTAACTCGGACGGGACTGTCTTTCCGGGCTGCTCCGTAACTCACGCCGACGTAGAGGAGTGGGGGTGCGGTCAGCGAGGCTGCTCGCGAGCGACCACCGGGAATTTTTACCCCTCACTGGCGAGTGAGAGGTATTCAGAATGGGCGACGACTTCGATCCCGACTCGATGAGCATCGAAACTCCGACTGAGTACGACGACGTTCCGAACGCCAGCAGTCCCATCGAGCTCCTCGTCGACGGGCTCTCGCGGAACGAGGCGACGTACATCTGCCAGCAACTCTCGTTGTTCATCGAGACGCACGACCCCGAGGCGCTCGGTCGCTTCGGCGCTGCGCTCCAGGACGCGACGAGCGACCAGCCCCAGTCGGTCGTCCGACACCGATTCGAGGGTGGCGAGCGGCGACCCGGCCTCGAGTGGCACACCGACACGGACGCCGAGTTCGCCACGAGCGACTAACGCTCCCCTCGGGGAGCTGGGTATCGTCCGACGAAACGACTTTCACGGCCTGCTACCAGACACCAGACACACCAATGAATGAGTTCGCACTCGCAACTGTAGCGTTCAGCATCAGCTTCATCGGTATCGGCGCACTCGGAACGTACTTCCGGAACATCGAGAGACCTCTCTTCGCTGAGGTTCTCTGCTGGCTCTCGGGGACACTGACGCTCGCCGGCCTCGGCGTGCTCACCGTCGTCGACGTCGTCGTCCCCGACGCGATCCTCTACACCGCGCCCGGCGTCTTCGTCCTGGGCATCGTGTTCAACGCCGCCGTCCTCGTCGTCGGCATCAAGGCGTTCGAGCGACTTCAGCCCATCTACGGCTTCGACCAGATCGACTACGAGTCGCCGGCATCCGTCCCGGAGGGGCAAGCGTAGGCAGGGGGCGAGCACTCCTGGCGCGCACTCCGAGTCCACTTTCCGCGACAGCGCCCTCCCCCGCGCCCGGAGGGTCGGACCGCAACGCACCGCCTCCCTCCCCTCCTCCCCTCCTCGCGAATCGGAGATTCGCTCGGCTGCGCCGGAGGGCGTTCTACTGGCCGACCGAGGCAGCCCACACCGTTGAGCAGTAACGTTTTACCGCCGGCTTCGGTTCACTGTGCTATGCAGCGAACTGCGCCGACAGCAGATGAGCTCGCTCAGACGCTCTCCCATCAAGAACAGCGACTCACCCCCCGCCCAGACGTCCCCTTCCTAGTTCTCAAAATCGTCTGCCCCAGTGATTGGGATTCGAAAGGCCGTGTCAAATACGAGCCGCACGGGGGGTTCACGGTCACGTTCAACCGTTTACAGCACCACGAGTCCGTCACTTGTTCTTCTGCCCGTGACGCAGCGGACGCTTGCATCGACTTCATCGAAGAGCACTTCGAGGTCGAACCCGGCGATCGGGCCAACATCCACACCACCAAACAGCTCGAGCCGGCTCAGTGAAGACCTCGAAAGCCCTCGCCGGGCTCGCAGGTCACGCTGACCGGCATATCCGACGGACGTAGTTGCGACGGATAGGGGCCGATCAGCGACTGCGACCGCCGACTCGCCCTTTCATCCACCAGGCCCGCAGGATTGTGGGTGGGGGCCGGCGCGCGTCCCGCCAGCAAGCTGTCGGCCCGCTCGCCGGGCCTATTACTCTCTCGCGACGACGGCAGCGCAACACCGCTACGCTGCCGTCGCCGCTCGTGCTTCGCGCCTGCGCCCGGTCTTCCCGAAGCCCCGTAACCGCCTCGCATCCGCCCTTCCGGTGCAGTAGCGCCGGCTTGCGGATGTCTCACTGAGACCGCTCCCTACGGTCGCGGCGAGCCAGTTATCAGGGCTTCGGGGTACGGGGGCGCGTATGGCGCGAAGCCCAGGCGGTCGCGTTCTGGTGCGTGGTACCGAAAAAGCAATTAACGCCTCCGAGCATCTCGAGCACCTCATCGAGTGCCGCGAGATGAGTTGTTCGCCCGTCGAGACTATCGACGAAGACGACGCAAAGGACGTCGCCGAGGCCCTCCGCGAGGCGGCGGATATGATCGAGGCGGGCGCGGACTCGATGCGCTACTAGTCGAGTCCGGGCTTTTCGTTTTTGCTCGCCGCCAGTCTCCGCTTCCGCCCCGCTCCTCCCGCCGAAGCCGGAGACCAACGGACGTTGTTGCGTTGGCCTCCCCCTCCCTCCTTGCGCGACGTAGTTGCTCAGTCGGGCTGCGCCGGGAGAACCCGCGACCGCCGCCCAGCTACCGCGACACCGCGCCCCGCTCCTGCTGGCCGCGCCCTGGTCGTGGCCGCGCGTAGTCCCGGCGCGCTGTTCTCTCGACCGCGTCCTCGCGTCCCGTGGTGCGGTCCTCGGCTGACGCGCTCGCGTCCCACCATCTGCTCACCTGGGCCGCGTCACTTATCGCTCGACTCCCACGTCGCGCCTGAGCGGGTTGGCAGTTCGCCGGGCACCCCCGAAGACCGGCGCATCGCAAGTGAACCATTGCCCTCTCCCTTGCCACCGTCTCCGCACCGCACGGTGGCTGCGCTCGAGGCTCCCTCCGGTCGCCCCACTTCGGGGGTCAAGGTTCATCAAGCGATGCACCGGGACCGGGGGATATGCCCGGCGACAACCCGCTCGAAACGGCGCTTCGTGGCTTCGTCGCGATTTCGAACAGCGGCCCGGACGGTTTCGCAATCGGTGGATACGCGCGAGACAGCGCGTCAGCCGTGCGTTCCTTCCCCGGTAACGAGGACGCGACGGTGGTCTCGATCAAGCGCGCTCGGCAGGTCGCGCGCGAGTTCCACGACTGGTCGGTCGCGTCCGAGCAGGAGCTCGTCGACGCGGCGATGCGCGCCCGGCTGTAGGCGGCGTCGGCGCGCGCAGCCGCCACCCCGCGTTCAGCGTGCCCTCCCCCGTCGCCCGGAGGGTCAGGAGACCGCCTCCCTCCCCTCCTCCCCTCCCTGCGAGCCGTAGGTTCTCGGGCTGCGCCGGAGGGCCTCCAGGTCAAGCACACGCTACTCCGCGTAGCGGTTTTTACCCCTCCGCTCTAAGTACGAGCAAAGATGTCTGACCCTGCCACCTCCCGCGAGGAAACGCCCGGCTCACCGACCCGCGTTGGGCACTGTAAGCGCGACGACTGCACCGTCTACATCGGACGAAACCGCTCGGGCGGTGAACTCCAGCATATGAACAACACGCCGATCGGAGAGCGCGGCTGGTTGGGGAACCCGTACCCACTCGATGATGGGTACTCTCGGAAGGAGTCTGTCGCGAAGTTCACTGAAGACCTTCTGGCGAGAGTCGACTCCGACCCCGAGTTCCGCAAGGCACTCTACGAACTCCAAGGCGAGACGCTCGGGTGCTGGTGTCAAGGACTCTCCGACGATGGACCGCTCTGCCACGGCGAACCACTCTCGAGGGTCATCGACGCGATCGGAACGCAGTAAGCACCCGCCGGAGACCGCCGGCAGGCCTCGGACACACCGTGTTTCTACACCTCAACGGCGGGTGGAAGGTACATAGATGAGTGGATACGAACTCCGACTTGAGATCGACGACACCGACCTGTACGACGGCGCACCGACCCCCGCGAACGGAGACCCCTACGTCGCGGTTGTAATGCAGACCAACGAGAACGGAGCCGCAGTCCAGCAGGAAACGCTCACCCTCGGCACCGGATTCGAAAGCATCGACGATATCGCGTGGGAGTTGAAACGCCAGCTCGCCGATCCGGAACGATACGGCCACGACATCGAGTTCGTCCCCGACCGAGCAGACATCTTCGGCATCGCCGGGGCCGTTGACTTCGCGTAACTCACGAACACGATGACCGACTCCACCTACACCGTCGAGATCGCGGGCGAAACGCACACCGTGGACGCTCGCTCCGAACTCGATGCTCGATACCGTGCCGCCAGTGAGTACAAAGCAGAACTGTCCGGCCCCGACGTCGGGATCGGCGTCAGCGAACTTGCGAGACAAGCGACCGTCGTGTCCAGCAACGCGGCGACATCGTAGGCGCAGACCACCTCGAAAGCCCCTCGGCGCTCGCGGTCGCTCGACGACATATTCGGGCCTCAGACACCGACTCGGCCCGAATAGGGGTCGGTCGAGACGACCAAGCAGGCGCGAGCGCCGAGCCCCTTTCAGTCCACCCACCGCAACCGTTCTCCGACCGCCCAGCGCCGCCAGCCACGTCACGCACGTCCGGACAGCTGCCCTCCCCCGTCGCCCGGAGTGGGCGGCCTCCGCCCGCCCCTCCTCCCCTCCCTGCGAGCCGTAGGTTCTCGGGCTGCGCCGGAGGGCTACACCCCCGAGGGGGCGAGTCTTACCTAACAGTTCAAAGCACCCCGTTCGTCTCGTTAGGTAAGAACCGGGCGACTCGCCGCCGCGCTCCTCCGTGACTTCGGGATAGACGACGCTCACCCCCACCAAGACCTCGAAAGCCCCTCGCACTGTCGCGGTCGCTCGACGACATATCCGGCGCTCGATCAACCGCCCGCACTCGCGCCGGATAGAGGCCGGTCGAGGCGACCAAGCAAGCGCGACAGCGCGAGCCCCTTTCATTCCCACCCGCCGCGACAGCTCCGTTCAGCCCCGCCAAGCCACGACGCGCGCGTCGATCGCGCACGGACTGAACCCGGACCGCGACCGCACGTGGGTGATTTCCCCGCGTGTAACTACCGGCGGCTGATTTCCGGGACGCTGCTCTACGCGCGTTAGGCCCCTGAACCCGCACGCCTCCGGCGAATCGCGTAGCTTTCGCCGGACGCGCACGGCTCAGCGGCCAACCCCCGAGAGTCGATGTCTCCTTCGACCGCCGCAGACGGGAATTGCGCGGCCCCGAACCCACCGGACGTCGGCGGAACCTACCCGCGCTCGCAAGCCTCGCGCGGGTCCTTTCCACCGACGTCCGGCGGCTCGGGACACCGCTCATAACCCGTCTCCGACGGCCTTCAGTCCCATCGAGTCGTGTTACGACCAGGTTTCCTCACTCCGTCTGCTCCCTTGCGTTGGCGCTGACGTAGCAGCGCCACGCACCCGCCGCGTTGGAACGCCGACCCACCAGCGATATCCGGCGGACCCTACCCGCCCCACCGGGCGGGTCCCTTCCACCGGATATCGGGCGGGTCTGCGACCAACCCGACGGGTCGGGACGCCGCCGGGAACGCGCCCGTGGCTCGCCGACCACACCGGAACCGCGTCGGTCGCTTCGCTCCCCTCCGTCACTTCGGAACGGTTGGCTGAACCGGACCGGGTCACGATTCCGCCAGACACTACCCGCGCAAACAGCGCGCGGGTCCCTTCTCCCGGAATCGACCGGTTCAGCCACCGTTCTCGCCGTCGCTCGTACTCACTGCGCGATTCGAACAGCGAGCGGCTCTGACCCGGCTCACGATTCCCGCTGGGAATCGACCGGCTCAGAGGCCGCGCTCGCTTTACGAATCACCCGTTCGCAGCCGACGGCTCGTTCCTCCGTCCGACCATATCCGCCCGATTCATCGGCGTTCGTCCACCCGCGCACGGTTCGCGATGTCGGCAGACTCTACCCGCCTTCGGCGGGTCCCTTCTCCCGACATCGACCGTGCGCGGCTGGCTCACGTTGTGAATCGGACGCATCTGACGGATTCGCGCTTCCGGCGGCTCGGCGGTCAGGGCACGTACCGGGCGGCGTTCCGGCGGTGGGGGCCGACCGCCGGAATCAGCGGAGCCACATCAATTTCTTTGCACTTAAGCGTCCACCGTTCCGCGCCGGGCCGACCCGCCCGCCGTCGGCCCGCCCCGGAACACGACGGCGCTCGCGGCAATCACACAGCCGCGAGCACCGCCGTTCCGACAACCTGCGGGCGCTGACACGCGCGATTCTGCCGGACCCTACCCGCGCTCCGCGCGGGTCCCTTCCGATTGAATCACCCGTCTCAGCGCACCTCGCCGTGTCGGAAGGAACGCTTAAGAGCAAACCAACCCCCCCACTTGTCGGCTGTCGACTGCACGCCTTGGGGAACCACTTGCCGGTTGGAACTGCCGCGTCCCCACGCCGATCGTGGCCGATTCCAGCCGGACCCTACCCGCCTTCGGCGGGTCCCTTCCGATTGGAATCGACCACGTCGGCGGTGGACCCGACAGTTCCCTTCCAGCTTATGGCGACGAGCGCGTCCTCGATATCACCGGACCCTACCCGCTCGAATCCGGTAGGTTCTCGCGGGTCCCTTCCGGCGATATCGGCGCGCTCGCCGGCCAAGGCGCACAGTCGCTTCCAACTTCTGGGGGGGTTTGAAATCATAGGGGGAGGTGAGCCCACACGGGTCGTGCCGGCCATCGGCGGTCGGTTGGACGTTCTCGTTCGTCTCGTGGACGGACGTAGAGCGTTCCGCGCGTTGTTTTTTATCCCCCTTCGAGGTGAAGGGGGGTCGCGTGAACGGCCCTCGTGGACTCGGAGTGTTAGTTATGTACGACAACATCGATGCAGCCGAGAGCGGCGCACTGGAAGCCAATCATCACGACTCGCACACGCTGGAATACCAGACGAACACCTTCCAGTCGATGCCGCTGGGCGATATGGTGGACGACGCGAGCGAAATCATCGAGGGCGCTCGGACGCTCGACGGCGAGGAGATGCGCGTCGGGTGGGAGCGCGAGCAGGCCATCGAGCACGGCGTGAGCAAGCGTCCCGACGAGCGCGTTGACCCGGCCCGTCAGGATATGACCACGGAGGTCATCGAGCGCATCAACGGCGAGCAGGCGGAGCTCGAAGAGCAGTACGAGACGGCGCACCGGGCGGAAGCGGCGGACTTCGACCGTGCTCGCGCGTGTCGCGAAGAGGTGACCTCCGGGACGTACTACGAGGAGACGACGCTCGATGAGACGCCCGAGGTGGAGGGTCGTCCGGAGAACCCGTGGGCGGAGCTGTCGCAGGACGAGGTCGCGTCGGTCAATCAGGGCGCGCAGCAGTTGGCGGACCGGTTCGAGCACGAAATGGCGATGGGGCGTGCGTCGATGGCCAAACTGCTGGCCGAGCGCGTCGTGAAGGGTCAGAACTCGGCGTCGGCGGTTCTGAACCTCAAGGATAGCTTCGAGCAGTTCCCCGAAGTGAAGCAGCCCATCGCGTCCATCGACCCGTTCGGGCAGTACGCGACGACCATCGAAGGGACGATTGACGTGCTCTGGTCCCCGAAGGGCGCGGGGCAGCGTCAGGTCGGCCTGATTTCGGATGACACGAATCAGCCAATCAAAATCACCGTGTGGCAGAAGGCCGGGCGGAAGCCGACGCTGCACGAGGGAGACAAGGTGCGTGTCGAGCGCGGTAAGGTGAACGCCTATCAGCGCGGTGGTGAGTGGGAGACGTCCATCGCCATCGACTCGGAAGCGCGTATCATCCACCTCAAGGACGGGGATGGGCCGGCCCCGCGTCGGAAGAAGCAGAGCGATACGCCGCGTGTCGAGCCGTGGAGCGCGGATTCGCGGGCTCACGCTTGGGCGAACCACCGGGAGGTCGAGGAGAAGTCGCACGAGGAAGTCAGCGTGTCCGACGAGCGCATCGAGACCATCAATGGCTGGATTCGGGGCGAGGTCTCGATGGACGAGTTCCTCAACCCGGACGAGTAGGCCATCGTCCCCCTTTTTTGCCCAGTGCGTGGCACACCGGGTGGCCAGCGGGCTATCGCCGCCCTGGTCGCACGGTGCGTCGTCCGCACGCTACAGCGCCCTCCCCCGCGCCCGGAGGGTCAGGAAACCGCCTCCCTCCCCTCCTCCCCTCCCTGCGAGCCGTAGGTTCTCGGGCTGCGCCGGAGGGCTACACCAGAACACCGGCAACCGCAGCCAATTTTATATCCTCCACTGGAAGTGAGAGATTATGTTAGAAGCTATCGACCTCCCGTTCGACGAAGAAACTATTGAACGAATCAACGCCCACGAGCAGATCTACATTGGAGACGACTTGGAGACTCTCACAGTCCCCGACCAAATCACGGGTGAAACCCCGCACTTCTCCCTTCAAATCACCCCTGGTGGTTTTGTCGAAGCCTATCCCGCAGGCAGCACCCCAGACCGCCTCCCAGTAGCGAGGTTCGACATTTCACAGCTGGCAGACGACGCACTCAGGCAACACGCAAACGACTGCGTTGACCCTACATCCCGGTGGGCGAACTACCTGTACCTCATCTCGGACGAAGGTGGGATACCCCCATTTGTTGACTACAACCTCGAAAACGAGCCATTCGACACGCTCTCCGGGGACTGGCGGCTCCCAGAATTCTACAAGCAGTCTCTCCCCGCTCACATCAACGATAAGCACGACATAGACGGGAGTGACATTCAGGAAAACAACCTCATTGAGACGTTAAGCAGGCTCTCAGAAGGCGACCTCGTCAAATTTGGTGGGGGTATCAGCCCGAAGCGTGTCAACAACCCTGTCGTCAAAGACGACAACGAGATCACCGTTATGCTCGAGGAACCAGACTCAACGCCGGATTCCGAATCCGCAATCGACCACGTCTTCATCGCCATCAAGGACGCCGAATGTGAGTATGGCCCGACCCAAACAATCTTCTCGCCCACCTACGGCGAATCCGAGACTGACACGAACTTAGGCGTGATTGAAGATGCCACTATCAGCCCCTACACCGCTAGCGAATACGACGCAGACGCAGTCGCGACCATCACTTGGACGGTAGACCCCACACCTTCAACAGAAGAATGACATCATCAGCCAGTGCAGGCAACTGCTCCGAGTAAGTTTGTAGCCCCCGACGGGGGTAGAGGGTTATCACTTATGACGCGCATTCCGACGATTCAGAAGACGGACCTCCGTGCGATCACCCCGAAGCGTCTCCAGGGTGAGATCGACTACTCCGTCTACGAGCAGTTCATCGACTTCGAACACCGAGGAAGTCGATGTCAGGTAGACCGCCTCCTCTCCTATCTCGGTGCTGCCATCGACAACACGGCGATCCAGGCGGGCGACGAGTCTGCGCCGTCCACACTCTCCGAGCTGGACGTCGTCGATATCATCATCGACGCTACCGCCAGCAAGTACCCAGCGTGGTTCGGCGAACCGAACGCGGTTCGCAGCCTCGAGCAGACCGTCTCCGACTTCCACCTCTCGGAAAGCGACCTCCGAGAGCAGTACTGGCAGGACCAACTCAGTCCGGGCGAGCCCATCGAAGGCGACAGTTGGTCCGACCAGAAGCGCGTCATCATCCCGCTCACCGGTCTCATCCTCCAGTCCGTCCGCCGCCAGAAGCAAGCCGACTCCAACGCAGCGACTACGTGTGCCCAGGACCGAATCAAGAAGACCGTGATGCGCGAATCCTACGAGAACGACCTCTCCGAACACGAAGTACAGCAAGCCGTCCACGAGGCGCTGAACACCGTGCGACCATAACCGTCCCCGATGAGCTCTAACTCACAGCAGACCGACGACAACGAAACCAGCACGATCTCCGTCGCTGGACTCGGTGAGGTACCCTCACCGAGCGCGCTTCGCGAGCAGAACCGCTCGAAGTACGAGACCGAACACGTCCCCGTCCCCGACGAGTGCCCCGTCCCCGGCTGTAACGCTTCCGGCTACCGGAGCTTCAAGCAGCTTCGCTCGCACTTCGGGCACGTCGCGGACGCTGCTCACCGGGCCTACGACCTCAGCATCGACGACTACCGCGACACCGACGAGTAGTCCAGACCTCCGCTCACTCCTCCACAGCGGACGCGAGCGTTAATTTCTACACTCCCACCAGGAGGTGAGGAGTTTCCAGTAATGAGTCAGTCACAGTCAGAACAGGTTGACGCAGCAGAATCCGGCGTCTCAGACGTTCAAACCGGCCCGATAAACATCGGGTCCGACTTCGAGTACGACAGTCGATGCGGTAGCGGTGTCGCGAGAATTCAGGAGCGATCGGAGCGCAACGACGGCGTGTTCCGCCCCGTCTACACCGCGTTCGACGACGATGTCGAGGTCGAACTGGTCACAAGGGTCGACCCAGAGGACAGTCCCTACGAGGACGGTCATCTCGTCATCGACCGTCCCGAGTGGGACGAACCGCGTGATGCGCTCCCGCAGAACATCCGAATCGAGACGGAGGCCAACCTCTAATGAATCCCATCATCGGATATCCCCTGAGTGGCTGCCTGTTCTTCCTCGCGTTCGTCCTGACCGCCGCGATCTTCGCCGGTCTCCTCGTCTAGCCGCGCGCTCGTTTTTGCGACAGCGCCCTCCCCCGTCGCCCGGAGGGTCGGCCTCCACCCTCCCCTCCTCCCCTCCTCACGAATCAGAGATTCGTTCGGCTGCGCCGGAGGGCACCAAACTTCATTAGCCGGCGACCAGAATCGGGTCGTAGACGACACGCACCGTGGGAGTTTCTACCTCCCCACGAGCGATAGAGGAGATCACTAATGAGCGCAGTTCCCACCGCCGCAGACCTCGACGTGCCCATCCCGGAAAGCATCCAGAAGCTCCTTCGTTACCCGAACGTCGGTCTCACCCGGTTCAACTGTCCGCACGACCACTGTTCGAAACCGCTTGCGTACACCGGCACCGAGCACACCGACATCTACGACGACGCCGGCTACAAGGTCGGGCACAAAGAGCGTGAAACCTACGAGTGCTTCGCCGGTCACCGAGTCCACGAAACCGGCCCCGAACGGAGCCTCAGCGAGTAGCCACCATCACCCCCCTTTTGCTAACAGGGAGTTTCTACGCCCCCACAACCAGCGAGGGTCACTCAATATGTCCTGCTACTGTAGTTCGTCCGGCATCGATGTCTCGTTCGACGGCCAGCTCCCGATCGAAAACGATGACAGCCTCCTCGTCATCTTCGGCAGCCGTTCGTACGCCCAGCAGGGGCGGGCGGTCGACCTTGCCGAGGAGGTCATCGACGAGATCGAGGACCGCGAGCTGGTGTTCGACGCGATCATCAGCGGTGGCGCGGATGGTGCAGACGACGTAGCCGAAGCCGTCGGCGTGAAGTTAGGCGTCCCCGTCATCGTCTTCAACGTGGGGAAGCCCGCTACCCGCCACGACCTCCGGGCTGACTTGAGTGACGCACCGTACTCCGTCGAGACGGTTGCGTCCTACCAGGGCGATCCAGACGACCCCCGTTCGGGGAAGGGGGCCTACCTCTACCGGAACTGCCTGATGGCAGAGGTCACCGCACAGCACAGCGGAACCGGATTGGCCATCTGGGACGGACAGTCGAACGGCACCCGGCATATGATGGACGCCTGCGAATCCCACGGTGTCCCGCACGAGGTCTACCGCTACGACGCCTAACGCCCCACTCCGACCGCCACCGGGGGTTTCTACCGACCTACTTGAGTGACGCACTATGGGAAGTGAATTCGAAGTCCCTGAGGAGATCCAGAGTATGCTCACAGAGGAAGAAATCGAGAACATCGAATCTCGATCTGGCTGGGCTGTCGGCACCGTTCAGTTAATCCGCGACGGCGATGCCGTCGAAACGCTCGAGACCGCGTTCATCGAACTCTTCAACGGGGAGGGACGCGCTGGCACCTTCGGCGGCGTCCGATTTATGGCCGCCGTTGACGAGGACAGTAGCCCGAAGTCGTTCCGAGAGGCGTACGCCTACGCAACCACCGAAGCAGGACAGCAACAGGGCGGCGACGAGTACCACGTCGTCAGCGAGTATCTCGACCCCGAAGACCCAGACTACGGACAGCCCGCTCCGTAACCCACAGGCCGCTCCCCCGCAGCGCCGCGCGGTTTCGCTCAGTAGCCCTCCCCCGGAGCCCGGAGAGGGCGGGCCGCCGCCCGCCCCTCCTCCCCTCCTCACGAATCAGAGATTCGTTCGGCTGCGCCGGAGGGATACTGTTCTGTTGGGGTGAAGCGTAGCTCACGCTGGCTTGAGGGGGTGGCGGTGGATTTCTGTTCCCCGAGTTGGGTGAAGGGGTAGCGATATGGGACGACAAACGCGAACCGATGTTCGCTCCTCTCAGGACAACCGTGGCTGTCAGCGCGACAGCTCCGCACGGGTGTTTTTACTCCCCATTCTGGGTGAGGGGAATCGTTCCAAAATGCAGACGACACTCTTCATCTCGAGTTCCGTTCGCCCGCGTGGTGGCCTGTCCGCCGCAGAGGGGTTTATAATCCCCAAATTGGGTGAAGGGAGTAATCGAGATGCGCGGTGTACACAGACCTCTGAGGTGCGTCCGGGTCTGGGTGGCCGCGAGCAGTCCTCGTTCCTCAAACGCATTCGTGGGTTTATATACCCCGATGTGGGTGAGGGGCGGAGATGTAGAGTGCGAGCGTCGAACGTCCCTTCAAACCAGAGTGAATTCCAATGAGCGCAACTGACGACACTCAGAACGGTAGCAACGGTAACGAACTCAACGTCCTCGTCGCGGCCCTCGGTCTCACCGGGAACTCCCGGTACATTGCAGACGCGGAAGCGCTGGCGGACAAGGCTGAGAAGGCCGTCAAGTCCATCGCCGGCATCAACGGACGCCGTGTCGACAACGTGGTCGTTCGCGAGAACTACGAGGTCTGCCAGATCCTCCAGGAGCGGATGGACGGTGAGGCGTTCCCGGACGTTCAGTACTACGGGATCGACTGGCGGCGGCTCCTCGACGACACCGACGAGACCGACGACGATGGCGAAGTCCTCGCGAAAGGCGTGATGCAGGAGGACGAGAAGCCGGTCGGCCAGCTGATGGCTGAGGCTCACGACGACGTCGACGCGGACGAGTTCGATCTGCACGACCGAGACGACCGCGAGAGCATCGACTACGACCTCATCGACCAGAGTCGCATCAACCGTGCGAAGGCGCGTGCCCGTGGCAAGACGGACGAGCGCCTCTACAACGACTACTTCGACTCGGTCCCGACGGTGAGCGAGGCTGTCTTCCTCAACGACGGCACCAACCGTGGGATGGCGGCGCTCGAAGCCGCCCGTGGCATCAACCCGTTCGTGAAGTACCCCTCGGAGTGCGCGGGCAGCGTGCTCGAAGTCTCCTGTAACAAGGACGGCGACCAGATCATCGACTGGGCGCGGTACCTTCTGGAGACGGGCGAGCTCGAGGCCGAGGACCTGACCGAGGAACAGGAGGCGCACCTGCGCGAGACCTACTCCGACGACGACCTGGAGTATATGGGTCTCAGCGTCGAGGCCGAGGAGCCGGAGCCGGCGATCGAGCCGGATGCCGTGCCCGAGCGCGGTGACGTCACCGCTGCCGAAGCGCAGGCTGTGGCCGGCCAGCCCGCGAGCGGGGACTGAACAGGACGTTCGACGCCCTGCTGTCTTTTTTTGCTACCGGGACGGGGCGATGCGACCCAGTCGGGTCGCGTTCCACCGCGCCCAAGGGCGCGGTCCTCGTTCCAGTAGCAGTCAGCAGCGACCAGCGACCGCCCCCAGCAGTACCGTTCCATTCTGCCCTCCCCCGTCGCCCGGAGGGTCAGGAGACCGCCTCCCTCCCCTCCTCCCCTCCTCGCGCGGCGACCGTGCCGCGCTCGGCTGCGCCGGAGGGCAACAGGTTTGCGTCCCGGTTCTAGTCATCCCGGCTGGCCGCTTAAACGCCAGCGCGAGTTTTTAGCACCCCACTGAGGCGGAGGTATTCGAAGATGGCGAGCAACCACACGCACCACTACGAAGAACCGATTTCAGACACCAAGTACCGCTGCTCCTGCGGGGACGTCACCGACATCCGCTCGATCCCGTCCGGGGCTCAGGGGATGTCCCTTGCCGCTTCACCGATCGACACCGGTCGGAAGCAAACGTGGTAGACGGGCCACAACACCAGCGCCGTCCCCCTCACAGCATTTCAGCGAACACAGCGCCCTCCCCCGACGCCCGGAGGGTCGGACCGCAACGCACCGCCTCCCTCCCCTCCTCCCCTCCTCGCTCCACGTATTCGCTCGGCTGCGCCGGAGGGCATCCTACTTGTTTGCACCTCCTGCAACCCCGCGACCGCCCCCTGCGGGTAGTTTCTACCCCTCACCAGCAGGTGAGAGGTCTACAATGAGTACAACCACCGACGAAGACGGTCCAGTCGACCGTACACCCGACGGCGACAGCCAGAACGCCGCCCTCCCGAGCGGCGAAGTGTTCGACGAATTCGGCGTCGTCGATCTCAACCACAGCTTCCCGAGCGAACGCAAGGAGTGGCAGCCCGAGATCGGGCCAGCCGAGAACCACGTCGTGGTCCCGTTCCGCGTCGTCGCTCGCGGCTTCCAGTCGAGGAGCGCCGCGAGAGCCGTCGCAGAACGCCGCGAAGACGAAGACGGTGGCGCGTTCCGAGCCATCCGCCTGAACGACACGCGCGGCCTCTGAGCCGGGAGTTTCTGACTCCCGGCTCTGGTAGAGGAGTATGAGTCCTGAGCCAGCACCAGCACCACGCGACCCCGAGACGCGAGCCCACGCCCGCGAGAGCGCTGAGTACGGCACCTTCGAAGTCGCCATCGTCGACGCCGACGGCGACGAGCTCGGAACGCTCGACGACACGTTCAGCAACGACTTCGACGCGAGCGTAGCCGCCTACGACAACCAGATTCCCGACCTCGACATCACCGCCGAGGTCCGCCGCGTCGACGCCTAACCCCGACCGCGACCACCGCCTGCGGTTGTTTCTATCCCCCAACTTCGGGTAGAGGAGTTCACACAATGTCCGAGAGTCAACGCAGCACGCTCAGTAGCTTCGCCACCGACCACGACGCCGGCCAGAGCGAGACCGAGGACGAGTGGCCCGTCCAGGTCAACGGCCACTCCGTCATCCGAGTCGAACCGGACGGCGTCGTCTACGGCAGCGCCGACGAGGACCTCGCGTTCAAATGTGAGGACTGTGGCGAACTCATCCGCATCCCCGAGCATCGCGCTGTCCCCGACCACGAGTACGCCGAGAACCGATTCAGCATCATCCCTTGCTCAACCAGCGACGGCCTCTTCGCGTAACAGACAGTCCACGATCTATCCACACACGATGACACGAATCCTCTTCACCGTAGATGGAGCAGACATCCAGGCGCTCGTCGCCGCCGACGCCCTGCTCGACGACTCACGCCTCAGCCCAGTACTTCAAGCGGCAGGCACGCAAGTTTCCTCCTCCGCAGGAGTCGGAAACGCCTTCACTGGCTCTACCGACCTCGTGGGGGTGAGCATCTCTGTCGAGGCCGCCGCCGCTCGGGACGCACTGGACAGCATCACCACAGCCAGCGAACGCGCCGGCTTCCACATCGATCGGCTGGAAGCACTCGCGTCGACGCTCCAGTCGGAGCTCGCCAGACACAGCGAGCCGGTCGATGACTCCGACAGCACCGAGTGGGTCGCCACATTCGACGGCGCTTCTCGCGGCAACCCAGGACCAGCCGCCGTTGGAGCAACTCTCGCGCGGGACGGTGACCGTATCGACACTGCTCACAGGACGATCGGGACGACGACGAACAACGTCGCCGAGTATCGAGCTCTCGAGGCCGCGCTCGAACTCGCCGCTGCGAACGGTGTCTCGTCGCTCACCGTTCGTGGCGACTCCCAGCTCGTCATCAAGCAGGTCACCGGAGAGTGGAACGCCAACGAGAAACTGGGCCGCCTGCGGGACGGCATCCGCGACCAACTCACCGCCTTCGCGGATGTCGAGTTCGAGCACGTCAACCGCAACGACAACCGGGCAGCTGACTCGCTAGCGAACCGAGCGCTCGATGCCTCTTCTGCGTGATGCAGTGAGCAACGACCGCGCCCGCTCTGCACCTTCCACGACAGCGCCCTCCCCCGACGCCCGGAGGGTCGGACCGCAACGCACCGCCACCCTCCCCTCCTCCCCTCCTCACGCGGCGACCGTGCCGCGTTCGGCTGCGCCGGAGGACTCTACCCCATCTGTTCGGGCTACGCAGACTCAGAATACCTCTACCGTACCGCTCGGTTGTTTTTAGCCCCCCTCGGGAGGCAGAGGGAAATCGAAATGATTGCACTCATCGCAACGGCCATCAACGCCGCTTCCGGCAAGTCCGGTTCCGAGATCGCTGACGCAACTGCGGACGATGTTGAGCTCGAGGACGTCGAAACGGAGACGACGCTATCGGACGTCGTCGACATCTACCAGCTCTCGGACACGCTCAGTGGGCACTGGACGGCGAACTTCAGTCTCTTACAGTCGTTCAGCGACGGCCTGGACGAAGCGATCGTCATCACTCACCGGTCACTCCCAACGGAGCTGACCATCGTTCCGACGGACTTCTTGAACCCGACTGGTGAGACGGAAGTCCACCTCGATGGCCCATCCCCCACGGAGTCTCGCAAGCACGTCGCTACCTTCGACACCCTCCGTGAGGCTGTCGAAGACGCCGAGCGCCGTGCCTGCGAAGCCTCCGACCGGGCGGATGCGCGTCCTCATTCGACCAAGCAGGTCCAGATGTACCCGATGGGAACCAGCGGTGGGAGTGTCGCGCAGCGATAAGCAGCCGCCAGGTCTTACCTAACATTTGGAAGGAGGTGCTTCCTCCTGTTAGGTAAGACGCGGCACGTCTCCCCTCAGTCCCCGATGCGTAACTCACATCGGAGGAGGGAGGGAGACGCCCCGGTCAGTTTGTTTCCCCCCGGTGAGGTGGAGGGTTCACTCACAACGCGCCTTCAGGGAAGCACGAATCAGTCGTGTGGACCAAAAGGAGCGTCCAACCTCTCAGATCCAGCGTGATTCCAGTTCAGTCTCATCCCACCAGCGCGGCTCACAGTAGTCAGTACTGGGGATGCTGGATGATGGAACAGCTGGCGTCCGGCTCTGGTCCGTCTGACCGGGTCGGAGAAGGGGTGGTTTGTATCTCCCCTGGAGAGGTGAAGGGTGAGATGCTGAGGGGGGCACAGAGCCCTCGTCAGTCGTCTCAGTTCGTCCGAATCGGTGTAAATCGGGCGCTTCGCGGGTTGTTTTGTAATTCCCCACGGAAGGTGAAGGGGGATTCGAGGCAGGCCGTGAAGACCTCGATCAACTGAGTTCATCCCTTCAAGCGGTGCGGTTCGCGGTTAGCAGTCAAGGTGACAACTATGAGTTCCAACGAAGACTCCAACAACGGTAGCAACGGCAACGACAACGACTCGATCAACGTCCTCGTGCTCGCGACTGGCCTCGTCAAGGCTGAGCGGTACGTCAAGGACTACGCGGCAGTCGCAGAGCAGGCAGTTCAGGGCATCACCGGCATCGAAGCGATGCTCGGTGCGGACGTCGACACCGTCCTGACGCGCGGAAGCCGGGACCTCCAGACCGAACTGGACTCGCAGGTCGACGCGGATGTCGACTCGGCGTACTTCGGCTGGGTCGGCTTCCTCAACGACGAAGCGGAGACCGACGACTACGGCAACGAGGTCGTTCCGGCTGTGCGTCAGGAAGACGAGATCGAGGTCGACACCGACGCCGACGACGTCTCGGCACTCCCGTGGAGCGAGATCAGCAACGCTCGCGTCCAGCGCGCCAAGGCGAAGGCCGGCGCGAAGATGAACCACTTCCTGTTCGACGAGTTCTTCGACGAGTACACCAACGTCGACGCGGTCGTCACCCTCAACTGCGGGTCGCACCGTGGGATGAACGAAATCCAGGACGCTCGCGGCAAGAACGACTGGGTGGTCGGTCAGGCCGGCCACGTCAAGCAGCTCGTGGACATCAACGTCCAGGACCAGATCCTGTACTCGCGCCACCTGCTCGACGGCAACGACGAGATGAGCGCTGACGACCTCCACGACTCCCAGATCGCGGAGCTTCGCACCCACCTGTCCGCGAGTGAACTCGAGGACTACGGCATCGAGACCCCGGCGACGACGAGCACCGGAGGTGTTCCGGCAAGCGCGGACTAAACGACACGCGCAGACCCCCATATCTGCCCGTCAATCCCGTCGTACACGGAGTCCCGCGTAGCGTTCTACGCGAGGGCTCCATTCCACTCCACGCCCATTCGGTCTGAAAATGAACGGAACCATCGACGAGCGAGCCGCCGCGCCTCAGCGTGACTTCACGACTCACGTCAGCCAACGACGCGGACAATCGCCATCGTCGATCGGCTGGGTTCGACCCCCAGCAGGCCACTCTTCCAGCATCGCACGCACACCACCGCGCGACCGAGCGCGCCGACTCCCAAGTGCGGGAGTCAACGCGCCCACGTCCAGCGTCGACGCTCACCCGACACTGGGTTGCGGAACCCGCCTCCCAACAGCGACGTCGTCGGGCGGGCTCGAGTTCCAAGCCGTCCGCCGGGCACAACGCAGGCACGACGACTTCAAAGAAACATATGACCGACAGAACGTGGAAATCCATCCGACGAAGCGTCCCGGCCACCGAACGCGACGAGGTCCCAGACAACACCGTCACGCACGGAGCGTGGAAAACCGAAGACAGCGAACTCTGGATCACAATGTATCGGAAGTACCGGGGCGATCCGGGGAGTTCGCACTACGTCGTCTTCGAGGACGATACCACCACGGAGGTCACAGAACACGGGTCGTTCGTCGCCGCCGAAGCCGAAGTGGAAGCTCGGAAAACGAGCCCCGCACTAGCGTGAGTCTCACAGCGAGTGGATGCAACGCCACACCCAGCCCGAGTCGGGTGAGAGCGCCGACTCGCCAGCAATCCACATCCCGTATCCACAACGGAAACGAAGCCCGGCTTCCGGGCCATCTGGCCAAGGGGACGCTGAGGCAACTGGATACACCGGATGAGAGGTGTCAGGGTAAGTCGGCTGAATCATACCCACTCTGGGGATGGAGCTCGAACTGGCACCAGCGCGGGGTGCCCCTCGCTTCCCCGTTGGAGCGAATCCGTCTCCTGAAGAGTGCGATTTCCGGGTGCCCCTCGCCGCTGGGTGCCCTTCGCCGCCCAACCCCGCTCGCAGTCAACCAACCACTATCCTCAGTCGGACCCCGGAGACGGGTCGCCATCCGGCACTCTCGGGGATGGTCGTTGACCAGGAGGACTCCCTCGAGCCGCTTGTTGCGGAGATCGACAAGCGTTGCCCGGCGAGGGCCGACGTCGAGGATATGCGTCAGGTGCCGACCGTGTGGCTCTCTGTCCGGAACCGCTGTCTCTGGTCAGCAGACGGCAAGCGGGGGCTATCGTCGGTTGGCTTGAGGCCCGTTCTGCCAGCTACCGGGGTGCCCGCTCCTGCCCGGTGCCCTTCGTGACACCGCCCACCGGACCCTATACATCTGGTGCCCTCCGCTGCTGGGTGCCCCTCGACGGCCTGTCCCGTTTGACGGACTGGTGTCCTCGTTCTGTAGCCGATTCGTGGCTCTACAGCAGGTGTCCCGTGGCTTCCATCTGCCGTAGGCCCGGCCATCGTGCCATTAGCGTTCGATCCGGGGCCGGAGGCCTGCCGGCATCGGGTGCCCATCGCTGCTAGAAGCCCGGCTCACCCTGTCTTCTGGTGCCCTCTGCCACAACAAGCCCGTTACACCTCAATTCCTGGTGCCCCTCGCTGCCGGGTGTCCCTCGCTACCCAGTCATCCGTCCATCCCTGTTGGTTCTCATCCATACACCGGACACCGCCGATTTCCGGTGCCCCTCGTTGCCGGGTGCCCCGTCACACAACTCCCGTCTGCCGTCTAAGTCCGGTGCCCCTCGCTGCCCGGTGCCCTCTACCACAACAAGCCCGTAAAACTCCAATGTCCGGTGCCCCTCGCTGCCCGGTGCCCCTCGCCACCAGTTAGTCATCTTGAAGCATTTTTATGCCCCAGTATGGCAGAGGACATCGTAATGAATGATGCAGAGTTCTGGGTTGTCGGTCTAAAAGAACAGTGCGGCGATGATGGTGGAGTCTCACACGTTATTGAGGCTGATGCGAAAATCATTGAGGGGATTCGCGGCCACGCAAGTACTGAAGGGCACACATCAACGTTCGATATGTCGGACGAGGCCCTCAAGCTCGGGACCGTCTGCTCGCACGGGTCATTCTCACTCTCCCTCGTATTGAACGGCGACTTTGAGATAGTCCCCTTCAGTGAGCACAACGCGGTCGGTGACGGTGAAATGTCACGTGATGATCCGCCGAGTGAGATCTGTACGTACTGTTGGAAGACAGTTTACGACCAGAAAGCAGCCCGCTCTGAGCAAAACAGCGTAAATTACAGCGAAGACGACGGTTTCCGGTTCAAGTTCAAATGGCGCGGCGACCCACGAAATGTCTGGGCAGACGTCGTCGTCGGTTATAACGTATCGTTTGAAACGCTCTCTGGCACTCTCAAAAACCAGTTCAGGTTCGACACGATCGGACACGTCGCGATGTGGGGTCTCGGTGAAGAGTACTTCGACAGCCAAGCCGCTGTCCTTGACCTCGACCGCTTCGAACAATCCCGTGCCTCTCCATCAGGACTCGGTGGTAGTGAACAGCACCAGTACAGCCGTTCTGAGACAACTGTAGGCGATTTCCTTTCGGAGTATAATATCGATGTTCGGGACCGCATCTGTTACGCTTGGGATCTCGGCACCCCTCACGGTATCTACGGCATCCTCAAAGAGACGGGAGTTGGCGTTGACTCTGACGCGATCACAATCGCCTCAAGCGAAGGCAGCATTTCGTTTGACCATCTCTATTGAGTTACGCCCAGACTTTCCAGTCTTCTCCCGATAACCGCACTTCAACCTCCTCTTCTCGCCGCTGGACAGACTCCTCAGAGTCAGTCAGGACAAGCGTGAACGTCAACGTCACCGCTGCACCGTCCGATTCGTCTTCGACACGCTGCATCCCCTCTATTTCGTGCTCGTAGTTCTGGAGGTTCGACAGCGAACCCTGACTGTACCCGGAGACGGGGCTGTCGTTGTGGAGAAGTTCGTTCGCCGTATCCGCATCGCCGGCATAGAGTGCTTCGTAGAACGTCCGCACCACAGCCTCCGGCTCATTCTCCTCGAGCGAGACCGTCTCTTCTCCCCACGCTGTCGTTTCGTTTTCAGTTGTACTGGTGGTGTCTTCTTCAGGCGTCGACGTCGGTTCGGTGGCCGGCGTTTCGTTCTGTTCTGTGTCAGTACCATCGTCCGTCGGGTCGATTCCGGGGATCATCGAGCAGCCAGCAAGTGCTGTTGCTAACCCGACGCCTCCCGCGAGGTACGCTCGCCGTCGCATAGTGGGTCTTACCCGTGACTTCCGCCCCCGGTTACATAAACTGGGGTGTAGGGCGCTCGCGCGCCCTACCACACCCCGTTCTTCTCAGAGGCCACAGCACGCCGCTCACGGGCTTCCACCGCAGACACGGGTGGAAACTACACCCGAAGCCAACGACCACGCCTACTGGCCGGCTCGCGCCCGGCTCGCCGCACTATAATCGCCACCAATCCCTCTCACCTCACCTCAGCAATAGCGCTCCACGGATAGAACTAACTCCGGGCAGTCCATCGTTCCAGTATGGCCAGCTCGGACGCAACGCCACCTTCAGGCGTCGGTCTCGACCACAAGCTCTCCGAAAACAACGCGCCCCGCCGATGCGCTCACGGCGACTGTGATGATGATGCAGAATGGTACGTCTTCACGGACGGCGTCATCTCAAAATTCGTCTGCGACGAGCATCACGACTGGGCGCTCGACCAAGCAGTCCCCGATACCGGCGACGACGAGAACGATCGCGAAGACGCTAGCGGTCACTGGGCCGTGGAGTAGTCAGCAGCCGACTGGTAGTGGTTTTTACCCCTCTACTACAAGTAGAACAGGTAGATGAGTAAGGAGCCGCCTGCCACGACAGCCTCACTCCATCGCCCAAACAGAGCCTATGAGACGAGACACATTCACCCACAAGCAGCACGAAGAGGACGTTGAACTGGTCGAACGCCGAGTCGAAGACCACCCAGTGCTCGCGTGGTACGTCGAACGAGCCTGTCCTCGCGACGACTGCCAGCACCACACCATCGAAGACTTCGAGATCGACCACGACGTCGAACCGTCCATCGACATCGAAGCCAAGCTGGACCGTCTTCTCGAGGAAATCGAACTGCCGGTCTTCCACACCTACCACCGGGCAGGTGGGATGGACGAGGGGCGGAAAGCCTTCCAGACGATGAGGGAAGCACGGGCGTACATCTACGGGCGGTACGGCGACGGCAACCGTAGCCCTGGCCCCGGACAGATACGGAAAACGTACAGCCGGTCAAGCGGATCTCACACCCAGCACGCCCGCAAAATGAATCACCCGATGGTGTTCGCGATCGTCAACACGGAAACGGGGAAAGTCAGATCCTCTAATCTCGTTCCAAGAGACAGCGACCTTCCAGACTCTGCACCCCACTGGCGGAAGTCGGTGATGTATCACCTCAGACACCACCTGAATCCCGCAGAATACGTTGTCCAATCTCGAGTAGGTGAACACGAGTATTTCGTACCAGATTGGTACGAGAACGACGCTCTCGCGTGGTATGTTGAGCAAGTCAAACACTGGGAGGTCGTCATCCAGACGCCCGAATTGCTTCTCCCCGACGAGGACCACGAGCGGGCCATCGAGCTCGTCGACGAATACACACCACCGGCTCAACCAGCAGCAGGCACTGGCCACTAACGTCCGGGCCAAACCCCTCTGCCGCCTGCTGTCAGTTTCACTCCGCGCAGAGCTTTTATCCTAGCCAACGCCGAATATGTTGGTGGAGTAGATAGAACAAACGACCTTCAGCGGACCGCCCGACACCCCCAGAATGACACTCCCACACGTTCACGCGCCCAATCGAGGTGGCACCAGATGGTAGGCTGCGGAGGCTCACCGCCGCGAGACCCCTCGGTCTACGACTGGTCCGAGCACTTCACGGAGGACTCGCTCCCCGACCATATGCGGTTCCTGACCGAGCAGATGATCCGCGAGACCATCGAAGACGGTCGCGACTGCGACCGGGTCGAAGCCGGCGCTGGAAAGCTCCGGCGGAAGAAGACCTACGACGGCGTCGACGCAGTCCTGGTGCTCCCCGAGTACGAAGCATACATCGTCACCGGCTGGACGGAAATCCGGCACTACGCAGACGCGCTGGCGTCCAGTCGGTGGTCTCACGACCAACTACAGACGATGCAAGCGTTCCAGGATTTCGAACACAAGAAGCCCCACACGCCGCAATCAGCATAACGGCCAGCCCGCTCCGGGAAGTGGGGTCGGTCGAGAGTTTTTACCCACCCACGCAGACTTGAGAGTGACTACGATGCAGGAAATCGTCCCCCAGCTCCACATCTCTGACGCGCCGGCCACCCGGAAACTTCCAGCCGACCACGACTACGACGAGGTCGTGACGCTCGGGTACTTCAACCAACTGGGGTACACCATCCCCGAAGCATCCACGACCGGCGACGAGTTCGCGTTCCGTGACGGCCCGCACGACTACGCAGACTTCGAAGCCGCCGTCGAATACGTCCTCTCAGCCCTCGAACGCGGCGACCGTGTGCTGGTACATTGTCAAGCCGGCGTCTCACGCAGTTGCGGCGTCTGCTGTGCCGTTCTCACCGACCACGAAGACATTTCGCTCCCCGACGCCTACCAGATGGTGCGCGAAGCACGGGAGATCGTTAACCCGGCCCCGGAAATCGTTGAGAGTATGGAGCAGTTCGCGGGCGAACAGCTCGTCCCGCTACCGTCCGGCTTCCACGAGTACACCTCGTCTGAGGATTGATTTTTACCTCCCAGAGTACCCAGAGGAGTTCTGCTTGAGGTAGTCCCGCCACATTGAGTGGTGGTACGCTAACGCAGAGAATTCGAACCTATGTCAACCCACAGTCCCACGGGTGGAGCCACTGAGCCCACTTCTGAGACCGACGACGAACAGACGATTCAGACGCTAAAGGACATTCGCCCCCGATTCGACTGCGAAATCACTGTCATTGCGTCTGTCCCAGTCGAGAAGTCGATGCGTGCCGGTGAGGACAGCCACATCACTACTGACGAAAACTACGGGGAACCAGATTGGTACGCCGTCGAGATCGATACGTATCGCTGCACCGGCTGCCATACCGAGTTCGACACCGAGGCCGACGCGAAAACGCACCTCCGCCGGAAGTACAACTCTTGGCAGAGCCGGTACGTCCTCCCCGGAATCCCCGGTCAGCCAACAGACACGCCCGGACGGATGCCAGTATTCGAAGAGGAGACCGACATCTCCATCAACGACCTCACGATTCGAGGCCGGCCCGACAACACCAACAGCATCGCAGTGGTGGAGAGCGGCATCGACGGCCTCATCGAGACCAGCCGACGTGAGTATGCGATCCCGGAAAACTTCAACTTCGACTCCTGGGAGCCGCTCAACGGCGGCCAGTTAACGTACCCGAACGGGGGCACGCGAATCGCGAAATACAAACTCGCAAGCGCCATCAAACACCTCTCCCGGTCGAATGGTCCGGGCTACAATGCAGACAAGTTCACCCTCTACGACCGTGGTGACGAGCCGTTCCTCCTCGCCACCTACGGCGAAGGCATCGTGATCGCGCCCTACATCTCAGGCTCACCGACCGAGGAGTAGCCAGCAACCAATACAGTCATTTCAATTCGCCGTTTGCGCTACCATATGGGAGAACCGTCCGAACAGCCACTAGACCAGTACGTCGCAGCGTTCGCCCGCGTGGGGAAGCGAGCTGAGGAACACGTCCCGTATGGAGCGAGTATCTTCTACAGCGTCCTCGCGTTCATCAGCGCATACAGCGTTCTTGTGTTCTTCGTCGACTCTCTCACGCAATTCACCAGCCTTCAACTGCCGTTTCTCATCCACGGCCTCGTGTACCTCATCCCCACCGGGTTTGCCCTCGCCGGCTGGCACCGTGGAAAAGCAGAGAGGGGGTAGGTAGTGAAGGAGTGCAGCCGTGGTTTCTACCTCCCTATGGAGCGTGAGGGAGTACACCAGAAGGGCGTACGGGGTAACGACTAAACGTCCGTACAACTGACGTGACAGCAGCGCCAGGAGACCTTGGGCTTGGGACAAGGACTCGACTTGTAATCGAGACTACTGGGGTTCAAATCCCCATCCTGGCTTTAGTCGCCCTCTCCAGGGCGGCGAGGCTAGCCCAACCTGTAACCACTCCCCGGTGCTACGCAGGTCTCCCCCCGCTAGCCGACTCCCGACAGCAGTTGCCTGTATGTCAGAGGCATCCCGTGCTCCCGGCGTCCCCCCGCCAGAGCATTCACGAAGCAGCCAACCCCGTTGGGGGGGTCGCTCTAAACGCACCGACAGGGGAGAAGCAGACGTGGTGAGATCGCATAGCCTGGTAGTGCGCCTGCCTTGAGAGCAGGTGGCTTCACAGCCTCCGGGGTTCAAATCCCTGTCTCACCGTCCATACCCGAGGAATCCACAAATGCCAATTTGCCAAGACTGCGGCAACGAGACCGCGTTCGAGCACGAAGTGAACGGAACCGAGACGCGAGTGTACGACCCTGACACCGGAGAGTTCGATGGGGTGGACACTCAGTCGCTGAACACCACTTCCATCACCTGCGCGGAGTGTGGCTCAACAGACGTCAAGCAGGACGCTCGATAACGATGAGTACAGCATCCGCGCCGCCTCGTCCATTGGAACAGCGCCCACAGCGGTCACTCGCAGCCCGGCTCAACGCAGCGGACAACTGGAGCGGTGACTCCCTCGCCGCCGTTGGCGTGTTCAAAGAGTACACGGATACCAGCGACGTCGACGGCGGGACGCGGCCACACGTCCTCGATCATCAGCTCCCCGCCGCGATTGCGGAGGCCATTCTGACAACGCTGCCGCTGTCGCCGCTCTATCAGTACCACCGAGACAATGAGCAAGTGACCGCGTGGCAGGTCGGTGGGACATCAAAGGCGCTCATTCGGCTAGACACCCGGAATCGGACGACGTACCTCCTCCCCGCTCTCGGTGAAGCACAGCTGGACGTGTTCTGGATGCTCGCTTTCAGCCTCCGATTCCGCCACCCGTTCACGCTGACGTACCTCACAGAAACGACAGTTGAGTCCGTCCTCTCTACCACTCGTCCAGCGTGGCGAGAAGGAGCCGAAGAACTCCTCTACGACCACTTCGACCCTGACGCTCCTCGGATCTCTCTCGATTAAACCCGACAACAACGATTCAACTATGGTGGACTCACCCCATCTCCCCGACGGTTTGGGGGACACGTATCCGGTGTGTCTCGACCTGTTCTGCGGGGTTGGTGGGGTCTGTCGAACGCTTCACTCGTTTGGAGCACGCCCCGTCTGGGACGTCATCGGCATCGACATCGACGGGTCGAAAGCCGATACGTACCCCGGCCACTTCGTCGAATACGACCTCCGCGAAGGCCTCCCTGGATTCGTCGACGACCTCGAGTTCGATATCGCGTGGGCATCCCCCGCTTGCACGTTCGCTACCGCCCTCCAATTCCAGCGCTCCGGCGAGAACCTCATCCCTCTCGCTCGCGATCTCCTCAAGCAAGTCGACGCCTCATTCACCGTCATCGAGAACGTCCCCGACGCTCGCGAACACTTAGACGCGCCCTCCCAGTTCTGCGGCGGAGCATTCGGGCTTGGCGTACAGAAACACCGACTGTTCGAGACCTCATTCTTCAGTCACGGAACGCCGTGCGATCACCCCGACGGTGGGTTCGATTTCTGTATCGGTGACCGGGAAGCGCCTGTCGAAGAGTACAGGGCGGCACACGGGTTCGCCCCCAACGCGAACATCAGAACGAAGCAACTCCGCGAGTGCATTCCGCCGGCCTACGTCGAGGAGCTCCAAGAACAATATATCATCTACGAGTGCGGCGGGTCGCGAACTACTACTCAGGCTGCTGGGACTCCGTAGCGCACGCAGCTCCCGTATTCCTGAGAGTTTTTGGCCTCCCTCTGTGAAATGAGAGTTATGACTGATTCGCCCGAGACAGAAGATACTATGGAGTTCTCCGGGATGTCCGTCTCCGAGTCCACGGATGATTCCTCGGACACCGAAGCCGCATTGGAGGAGATCAGCGAGATTTCGTGTACGCCCCCCTCAGATCTCGCCCAGTACCAGGACCATTTCAAGGACGGTCTTCCGCGTGGGTTCGAGCCGGAGACTGTCGCGTTCTTCGATGATCGGAACCGTCTTTCGAACTGGTTCCCGCGCCTCAACAGCACTGACGTTCCGACCATCGATACAGAAGTCCTCGAACTGTCGGGCGGTGGTCGAGAGCAGATGCTCGAGGACAACGACATCGGGACGATGCACATCCTGATGGCCGAAGATCCCGGTGTCGTCTTGTCGTTCTTCGGGATTCCAGACTTCGACGCGATGCAGGCGTTCGTTGAAGATACTGATACGGGAACGGCATTCCTCCGGGGCGACTACAAGTCCGCCACCAACCTCGGGAATACGGGTAATTACATCGAGACGCCATCGAAGGAGAACCTCGCGGGAACGGTGATGCACCAGCTACAGGACCGGATTATGGCAAGTATGCCGTTGTTCTCTCCGATCGCCATCCGTGAGCGGTTGGATTTGGACTTCTATCCGAGCGGGCATTCCACTCTCCACCCAGAAGTCCGGTTCTTCATCGCAGACGGGGAAGTGCTGTATCACTTCCCGCGCGTCAGCAAGCGGACGTTTGCGGAAGCAGAGGACGGTGTTGAGCACTATCGGCGGGTTGTCGACAGCATCAACGAGAACATCGACCAGTTGTACGAGTGGGCGTATGAAGCCGCCCAGGAGTTCAGTGATGCGTCGTGGTCGCTGGATTTCGTGATGGACACCAACGGGCGGTGGACCGCGACCGATATGGCCCTGAACGGCCTCTACTACAGTCAGGACAAAGACCGCTGGCACAACCTCAGTGAGCATCAGTCGGGAAGTCCGTACAATCTTGAAGAACAGCTCGGGGAAGCGTTCTCTGAACCAGAGATCACCGACGAGGTCTCTCAGTCCCGGTAGCGGGACGTCGGATTCCACACGCAGTTCCAACAAAGGGTATACAGATGGTGACACTGGTTGACGCCTTCGACGAGATGCTGAAGCCGCAGTTTACGCGGTTCAAGCAAGGCCGGAAACGTCCAACGAAGCAATCGATCGAACGGCTCACCGAAAAGTACGGGCCTCCCGGTGAGGAAGACCACCAGACGGTCACGTACTACCTCGTCGAGGTCGAGCTCGGGTATCTGCGGGACATCAACGCCAGACCAGCTACGTTCCCTGCAAGTCGGATGACGTACCTCTCGGAAGGGGGGCGTCTCACTCGGTGTCTGGTCAAAGCCACACCGACCGCTGACGGTGAGCTTGAACCGAAAAGCGGCGTCAAGCCCGCTGTCGTTCGTCCGTGGGTGGAAGGTACAAAAGCGACCGATGGTCAATGGCAGGAATACGCACCTGTTCTTCATCACGCCCACGGCCTGTTTCTATCCTCCGACGCCGAGTAGAGCGTCAGGCGTAGTGGTAGAGGCATAATCGGGGGTCGATATAAAATAAGAATCCAAGCAGAGTCATATCAGCGAACCAGACTAAAAACTAAAGCAAACGACACCAAAGTTATCAATCGATGTCCAAGACCGCCTTTCCAATAGAGGAGTTAGTCCTCAAACCAACTCCCAAAATGTGCGAGAACCAGATCGCATACGAAGGAGACCTCAACCGAAGTAACCCAGTAGCGGAATTCCCAGAAGAACCACCCGAAGTAGGCCACCTGCCAAAGTACCAGGACTTAGAAGCCACCGTAGTCGGCCCAAGGTACGGGGACGTCGTCGTCAAACTCACCGACGATGAGTCGCTGATGGAGCGATACGCATACCGAGTCGTCAACGAAGACCGGGGCGAAGTAGCTGCAAAAGACGACACGCGAGAAATCCCGTCAGAAGCCAACATCGCATTGCTGAAGGCTGGGTGGTTCTGTACCAGTTGGGGTGAAAACTACACTTCAACCGGAGCAGACTATCTCGCCACCCTCGGAGCCGCCTGCAAACAACTAGCCGAGAACGAAGGGTTCGACAAGCCCCCATACGAAGAATACGACGGTTTCGACCCCGACGATGGCGCTATTCTATTCCCCGAGGACTACCAGCCAGACCGCCTCTCACTCACCGTCTACGAGGCGCTGATGGCAGTCTACTACTCGCGACTCCTCCGGAATGGGGCCTGCCAGGAAGATCTGAAAGAGGAAATAGAACGCCTGATCGACGAGGACGACTCAGTCGGGCCAACTGAAGCGATAAATCAAATCATCAGGACACGGCAACAACAAGAGGGCCAGTCGAGAGATCTGGACCAAGCAGTCAGCATCAAAGCACCCGAGGATGAGCGAGCTCAAAGCACCCCCGTCGAGCAGGTATTCAACCTGCTCAACTACAACACTGTCCGTACTGACGTTCCAAACACCTGCATCAACTACCTTCCCGAATTCGCCCCGGAAACGCCCGGTCCGAGCTACTGGGGAGATGGACTCGCCACTGACCGCTACTTCCACCTCCCGTATCACCAGATGGAGAATCGGTACGTGGTCAACACAGACGTGTTCCAGAAAGGTGGAGAGGAAATCCTCCAGGTCGGTGTCGTCACAGCGGGCTTCGCGTTCTACGAGCAGTTCAAAAAGGTGGGTGAAGGCGAATACCTCACAGCCAATACCAGTGACAGTCTGCCCGCGATCTACTGCGCCGCAGTGGTCCGGGAGATGGGCGGGGAGATCAAGAATCTGCCTATGGCCGAGGAGCCCACCGTTGAGGGGGTCTATCTGGCCCTCGCTGAGGCTGTGGTCAAGGTATTCAAAACCGACCAGGGGCTTCACCAAGAGACGCTTCGGAAGCTAAGCGACGTCACCACCACGATTCAATCGCAAGCTATCACCGCAGCAGCAGACATCAGTAAGGTCGATCAAGAAGACCTCCCAGATGAGGCAACGGCAGCCGGGCAACACGGAGTCTTCTCCCGAGAGAAATTCGAAGATAGTCTCGTCACCCGGCTTCCGGATGGTATTGACAAGCTCGACGAAGCTGTAGGGGAGCCAGCAGGTGGCATCAGAGATGGCGGTATAAACATCTCTGGAGGCCTTTTCTGACCAACGGACGAGAGAAGCCAACCCCCTAGAATTTCTATCCACCATCTTCGGGTAGAGTTTCAACCAATGAACACGGAGTATCCACGTATGGAGTGCTGAGATGAATTACTACGACTACGTCCTACTGTCTATCCCGGTCGTCAGCGTCAGTTCAATAGGCGTCTTGAAGGTAATCGGTACAGCTACATCATCTGCTATCGTCCTTGGCTTCCTACCGGCCCTTCTCATCATCGGACACGCACTCTTCCTTCGAGCACCACACAAGCCACACCAACACGACGAGCCGGCGGACGTACAGCCAGCCCCACAAGAAACCTTAACCGAATACCCGCAAGAGAACCCATAATGAACACAAGAACGTGCCTCATCTGCTTAGAGGACGTCGAACACGTCAAAGAGCCGATTGACGACCCTCAGTACAACTACAAGATCACCTGTCCCGAAGACGGCTGTGGATTCGAGATGAAGGTCAACGACCTCCCGTCAACAGACGTCTTCCATCACGTCAAGGAATACGCAATCCTAGAAACGGGTGGGCTTGGGGAGGTGGACTCGGAAGACGGCGGTGTCGACGGTGTGCTACGGGCATTTCACCACATCGACCGGTTCGGCGTACCCGGTGGAACTGTCGAACTCTACTTCGGCATCGACCACACCGGACACCAGTTCTGGGTCGCTCACTCCCCCAGAATGACGAACATCTACACCCCGGACTTCTCGCCGCTTCTCGACGAGATCGTCCAGAAGCATTCGGACGCCGAGCGCGCCATCCTCGACGAGGACCAGTAGGGATCTTCCCGAGCGTACTGGTTTTTATGCCCCCTTCCAGCCGAAGGGATACTATGAGTAAAGGAAATCTCCACGATACCTGCTCTCAGCGAGGTGTTCGTGCTGATGGTTGACCCAACGTGGACACGAACGTGTCCGTGTGGGGAGAAGATCCGGGTAAACCAGCTCGGGCAGCACCACCACACGGACTGCGAGTTCGACCCGATCCACCCCAGTTGCTGTAGCGACCCCTCGATCAAGCGCCTCTGGTACTTCAACGGGTCTGCGGGGACTCGATGCGAATCGTGCGGTGAAACGTGGGGTGAAGACCTCAGCGAGAAGGTGTCTGCGATGGCATCCTCCCTGATCAACGACTACGACATCGAGCGCAGCGCTCGTGCCGTGATTTACCAGCAGAACCGGCGAGCAATCAAACGCGGAATCGGAACGCTCCGATAACACTCAGCCACAACTATGGACGACACACGGAAAGCGGAGATACTGGAAGCACTGATGGATGACTCACTCTGGGGGCTCGTCAGCGTCAACCCCGGCCAAGGCGACGGCACTCTACTCTACGAGCGGGGAGCCAGTCGCGTTGGCGGCGAACCCGCCATCGAGGTTCCTCACGAGGACCCTCACCTCGTCGACGAAAGCAAGCAGCGAAACCCGACCACCGGAGAAGTGGAGAACGTGCCGGGAGTCAGCCCACCCCCGAAGTCCTTCGAGGAGCTGCTCTCGGAGTACGGCTGTCTGGCGAAGCAGCGAGCAGGCTTCACGTACGTCGTCGTCGATGAGAACGTCGCGTCGAAGCGGCCTCCGGAAGCAGAGAACTGACGCAGTAGCAGTATTAGCAGTTGAATCGCCAGATTAGTGGCGACTATCAACTTTGGAAACCCCAACGGAATACTTTTGGTATCCTATTTTGATGGTGAAACAACCGTTTGTCAACAAACAAGCGCCCCTCAACCCCACGAATGTTAACCACACCAACTGAACGCGAACGTGGCCAAGTCGGAATCGGCACACTCATCGTCTTCATCGCGATGGTTCTTGTCGCAGCTATCGCAGCAGGCGTCCTCATCGACACCGCAGGACTTCTCCAGCAGAACGCTGAGAATACCGGTCAAGAGAGTCAGGCCCAGGTAACTGACCGGCTCACCGTGAGTAGTAAAACTGCGGACATCGACGAGCGGACAATTCTCCAATACACTATCGAGCTCAACGACGACCCCGAAGTCGAGTACTACGGCCCCGGACCACAGTCCGTCTCCGTTGACGCTCACGGAAGCGACCTCGAGGTTTCCGGCGATTCGGGAACCGTCACCGTATCTAACGGTTCGCAGGCAACCCTCGACGTCTCCTACGACGGTGGCAGCTGGACCCTCACCGACCAGAGCGGAACAGAAGTCAGCGTCACGAAGAACCTAACCGTTCAACAAGCAAGCGCCCCCGGAGGGTCTGACCCGATCGGGACAGTCAGCGTTAACGGTGAATCCGTCAACGTGAACTCGGGGAGCCAGACGAACGTCTCCTTCGGCCACGCAGACGACAAAACGGTCAAAGCTATCGACCACCTGGACTTACTCGTCCACACCGGACCGGGAGCGGGGAACATCAACCTAGACGAGGTCACCATTCAGTACATCAGCCCGCACGGGGCACAAACGCTCACCTCTGACAGCAGTTCCGGTGGTACTGGAGACTTCACCATCACCGCCATCAAGGACGACGGGGATACCGCACCCGTCCTTACCGATGCTGGCGACCGGATGGAGATCGGGATCGACCTCAGTTACACAGGCGAATCGCAACCCCACTACCTCTACAAGGGCGACGAAGCGAAACTCCAAATCACGACGAGCAGCGGAGCGACAACCACCGTCATCCTCTCAGCGCCCGGTTCGTTCGCAGGGAAGTCTGCCGTTCAAGTGTAGACCACCGGGTCCGGCGCTTTTGCGTCCCGCGAGTATTTTTAGCCCCCCTGAACGGATAGAGGTTTCCAGTTATGAACTCGGTGAAGACCCTCACAGCACGCGAAGCGTACCACGACTGCCTCCAGTTCTTCGAGCAGACAATCCGTCCCTCGATGGAGATCGCGCTCTCAAACGGAACCATTGGGATCGCGTTCAGCGGGAAGCTCGATCCGTGTAGTGACTTCGAGGTGAAGGTAACTGCCACGCACGCAGCGCTGGTCGCATTCGTCAAACGGTATCCTGGCGCAGAATTCACGTTCCACTCCGAGCGGAACCGAATCCCTGGTGTGAGTGATGCCGCGATGGTCGCTGACCCGCTCAACACGCAGTACGCTGTTTTCACAATGAACTTCACCCCCTACGGGACGATGTTCGGGGGTTCCTCCGACGACGACGGCGGGAACGCAACCTTCGCCGGGCGTGGCGAAAGTGAACGTGAAGACAACGAAGCAGGCGGGCGTCTCGAGTCGCCGGGGCCGATGGAGGCCCCATCCGGTCCAACCGGCCCCACAGACACGCCCTCTCCAGTGACGCCGGCCACCGCGTAACCGCCCCATCAATCCATCCTATCGTATGCAATCTACAGCTACAGAATCCGGTCGTACATCTGGCGAGAACTCGCACAGCCTATTCGACGTGCTTTCCAGTGGTCCTGCTCTCAAGGTACTCCAGCACACCAACGAACCGCACACAGCGAGCGCCCTCAGCAACCAACTCGGCATCTCGCCAGCGGTTTGTGAGGAGATCGTCGACGGCTTGGTTGGCGTCGGGCTTCTCCGAGTCATCGAACCCACCAGCAGCGAAGAAGGAGAGCAAGCCTATCAGCGGGAAGCAGACGGCATCAACATCGCGTACGCTGGCAAAGACGCCTCAATAGACGTAGAACGCGGTGCTGCCGTCAAAAACCGCATTGTCGACGTCTGGGATACCCTGGCAGACGCCAACAGCTAATCACAACCTCGTGGGTTGTCGAAACTACGAAGTAGACTGTCACGCAATCCGGCGTATGATCAAACACCGGACGATTCGGCCCGGATGCTATCGGGGGGTCTTTCTATGACCGATTCACCACCAAACCCAGAAAGCGGCGGTAGTGCCGGAAGCGACAAGTCAGCACATCAGCTCCAAGTGGAAGATGAACTCTTCCGGCATCGGATGGCCCTCAAACAGCACGGCTATCAGATCATCTCCACCGAAGAACGTCTCACACTCACCGTGATACAAGCGCTCGCTCAAGCGTTCTTGGTCATCGCAGCCGCCGCAGGGTTTGGCGTTCTTCTCGGCTTACCCACAGGGGAAGCACTCGACCTTCTTGAACACGGAGTCCTTGTCCTCACCGGGTTCGCATTCGTCTGTATCGGCGTCTTTTCCTTCGCATTCGGTGATCGGGGGTTGGTGCAGGCTATCTTCCATCTACGCGAAGGACCCCCAGAGCCGCCAGACGAACTCTCGAAACTAGTAGAAGAGCCCGCAGATAGCGACGAAAACGAGCAGACAGCGTAGCCTTCTACAACGGTCGCTATTTTTTCCGGGGGTGCCAGGAGGAGGTTATTTACCGGGGGGTGTAGACTATCCAGCATATGGTGGAGTTCCACGCCCCCACAGGGACTGGGAAAACTAAGTCCCCACCAGGACAGCAGACAACAACAGTTCTACTTGTCGACGACGAACCGGATTTCCTCTCTCTCGCCAAATCAGAGCTCGAGGAGCAAATCGAGGACGCGAAAATCTACACCGCGTCCACGACCCGGAAAGCACATTTTCGACTCTCCGAACTCAACATCTCTTGTATCGTCTCCGACTACGATATGCCCGCCACGAACGGGTTCGAGTTCCTCGAAGAAGTGCGAGAGGACCACCCCGACCTTCCATTCATCCTATTCACCGCCCAGGGGTCAGAAAACCTCGCCAGTAAAGCGATCTCAGCCGGCGTCACCGACTACCTCCAGAAACGCAGCGGCGACCAATTCGACATTCTTGCGAACCGAGTCGAAAACGCCGTCAAACAGCATCAAACGGAACAGATACAGAAGCAACTTGCCGAAACAGCAGGGCGGTTACGTGCCGTTGTCAACAGTACGCCCGACTCTATCTACATCATCAACAACGCTGGCGTGATCGTCGACGCCAACGAGCAAGCGGAAAAGACGCTCCAGTACAACCACGACGAGTTAGTCGGAAGTCCAGTCTCTTCAGTAATCTCCTCTCGCGAACTCGAGTATAGCATTCCGGACCTCATCGAAGACAGTTCTACCATCCAGTTTGAGGGCCACCATATCCGTCGCCGTGGCTCAAAGTTCCCCATCGAAGTCCGAATCAAAGAGATCGACCACCCTGACACGGACCAATACATCGTCATCGCACAGGACATCACCTCCAAGAAGAAACACAAGCAGACCATCGACGAGCTGAACAATACCGCGATGGCCTTGATGCAGTCTCGGTCGAAAGAAGAAGTCGCAGAAATCGCCGTTCAGACTGCACGAGAGGAATTGACGATGCCATTCACCGGCATCTGGTTCCACGACGACGAACACGACACTCTCACTCCAATCAAGCAGACCGGGCGAGCAGAAGACGCACTCGGCGAACAGCCCGAGTTACCACTTGAAGGCACGCTCGCCGACGTGTGGAATAGCAAACAACCCCGTATCTTCGAGGGCGTGCAAACCAGCGGACGGTATCCTGAAGAAGCCGATATCCAAGACGAACTTCTCTTCCCGCTCGGTGAGTTCGGGATGATGATCGTCCCCGTCGTTGACCCTCGCCTCTACCGGGACGAAGACATCAACTTAGCCAGACTCCTCGCAACGAACACGCAACGAGCGTTAAAGCAGACTGACCGGGAAGAACAGGTCCGCGCTGAAAAACTATTCTTCGACGCCGCAATCAACACCGTCGAAGACCTCTTTTTCACCATCGACGAAGACGCGAACCTCATCCGCTGGAACGACCAAGTATCGGAAATCACGGGGAACGAAGCAACCTACATCGGCTCACCGACTCTTGATGATATCTTCGGGCCTGAAGACCGGAAGAAGATAACTCACAGCATCAGGGAGGGGTTCGAAGATGGTGCTTCTCGGGTGAAAGCGACAATCCAGACGGTTGACGGCCCGCAGACGTTCGAGTTCAGGTCGTCGAGGATGACCTATCCCGCGACAGATGAACCATACCTCATCACGCTCGGTCGTAACATCACGCCCTTAGAGGAAAAGCAAGCAGAGCTTCGCCGGAAGAACGAGCGGCTAGACAACTTCAGTAGCGTCGTCTCCCACGACCTCCAGAACCCCATCAGCATCGCCTCCGGGCACTTCGGGATGCTTCGAGACGGCATCAGCGACGAGTACGACAAGAACGCAGAAGCGGTCGAGAACGCACACACTCGGATGGCGAACCTCGTCAACGACCTCCTCACACTCGCACGGCAAGGACAGCAAGCAACTGAAATCGAACCCGTCTCACTCTCCAGTGTCGCAAACAGTTGCTGGGGGATCGTGAACACCCCCAATTCAGAGTTAGAGGTCGTTACCAACGAGAAGATTCAGGCAGACCGCGCCCAGTTACGGCAGCTGCTCGAGAACCTGATGAAGAACGCTGTCACGCACGGCGGCAGCGACGTCACTGTAACAATTGGAACATTCGATGGTGGGTTCTACATCGAAGACGACGGGAGCGGTATCCCCGGTGATAAGGTAGACCAGATCTTCGACACCGGATTCACAACGTCCGACAACGGCTCAGGCATCGGCCTGATGATCGTCAGCGACATCGCAGAGAACCACGGCTGGGAAGTCACAGTAACTGATAGCGACAGTGGAGGAGCGCGATTCGAGTTTACCGATTCGTCCTAACGGAGGGAGGGGGTGCCTCTGACACGCGGGCAGCGCGTGAACGCCATCCCGCTCATCTCAGCTATCGGGGTGGTCACAAATACGGTTGTCGGTGCATAGACGTTATTGCCGGCGAGTGTGCCAGAACTGTTCTAACGCTGGTCGGAGCTCATCTGGTTCCACTGGCGTAAACTCGTCTCTCACGTATTCAGGGAAGTGCTCGCGGACGTCGCTGAACCGGTCCGAGCGAGCGTATCGTTCATCAGCCACAACACGGACGCCGACATCATCGGTCCCCCGGATCACGCGACCTAACGCTTGGCGCGTCTTCCGAATCGCAGGAACCGTGTAGGCGTAATCGAACCCGTTCCCACCACCGAAGCGGTAGCCGTACGCCGCCTCAATCGCCTTCGCCAGCTCTGAACCTGTATGAGCAATCGGGACACCACAAATCACCGCTCCGGACAGTTTGTCCCCCGAGAAATCGACGCCCTCGACGAGCGTTCCGCGAAGCCCCGTCGTCAACACCTTCGGTTCGCCGCTGATGAATTCGCGCTTCAACCGCTCTGTTTCCGCGTCAGAACTGCTCTCGTCTGATAATACGGGCTTCGATACAGCACTGTTCTTCTCAAGGACCTTCGCCGCCCACTTCGCCTCAGCGTAGCTCGGCATAAACACCAGCACGTTCCCCGGAGTCGTTGTCACGACGCTTGTGATGACTTGCTCATACTGGGCGCGGAGATCGCGATGTTCCTCGGGAGGCCATCGGTTCGAGTACGTGAACTTCGGCACGTCAACTGCGAAGCTGGCGCGGTTCTTCTTCGGGAAGTCCATCTTGAACATCGACTTCTCGACACGGCGCTTCCGCTCCTCTGGATCGGGCATCTCCCGTTCAAACTCATCCCCCTCATCGCCATCTTCAGCATCAGCGTCCGAGTCCTCATCTTCGCCGTCAGTATCAGTATCGTCCACTGACTGTTGGGGGGAGTTGGATTGATCCTGATTGTAGCGTGCCGCTGCTTTGGTCACAAGAGAGTGGGAGGGGTGAAGCCCGTCTTCTAACAGGTCCACACCGGTTTCCTCGCTGTAGACGTCGATGGGGGCTAACGTCGCGCTCTGAAGGATTGTTCCTCCGAAGGCGTCGAGGGTTGCGGCAATCTCCTTCTCGGGGATGCAGTTGTTTATTTTGAGTTCTGCGCGGAAGCCAGCTTGCCACGGGCAATCGTCTGGGATGTCCGATGGGGGGTGTTCGCGTGGAACCAAGCGGAGTTCACGGAAATACTCCGTGTGATTCCCGATGAGCCACCGATGGAGGAGCTCTCGGACCTCCGTGATTGCGAAGTCGCCTTCTGGCATCCTGTGTTCGACCTTCCGGGCGACTGCATCACGGATACTCCCGACAACGTACGACAGGTAGAGCGTTTGCACCCAGTCGCCTTCTTCTGCGTTCGCGTCCACCCACCGCTCGAGGAGATCGCCGTCCTTCCCGTCCTCGTTCTGGATCTGAATCGAGTGTTCCGACAGCGCGTCCGGGTCAGCGCGTATCGCCCGTTCCCAGTTCGAGCCGTACTCTTCTTCTAAGAACTCCGTGATGCGGTTGGCGAACAACTTCTTGATCTCCTTGAGGAAGACGTAGAGGCCCTTGAGTTGGTTCCCCTCGAAACTCCCTCGGTCTTCCATCGCTCGAACGAGCGTCACCTTCCGGTGGTAGCCGTTCCCGTTCAGCCATTTGAGCGCCTTCGAGACGTCCTTGACCGCGTAGTTCAGCGTGTTCATCGTGACCGAGTGCGAGAGTTCCTCCCGGACCTCGTTCACGAGTTCGTGGGCTTCGTCGACGATGAGGAGTGTATCTTCGTTCATCACGCGCCCCGTGAACCCTTCCACGGTCAGTGGCGCGAACACGTGCGCGTAGTTCCCGATGAGGACGTCGCCGCCAGTCGCCATTCGTTTCATCGCGATGTGTGGGCACGTGCCCGCTCGGACGCCGTTCGCCATCGTCTCGACAGCTGTCATCCCCTGGTCGACGGTGACCGGCTGTTGCTCCTGGTAGTCGTTGACGAAATGCTGCGCGAAGAACGGACAGTACTCCTCGCCTTCAGCCACCGGAAGTGACTCTTGGTACGGTGCTCTCGCACCACCTGCCATCAGCGGGTCGGTGTCTGTCTCCGCTCGGGCTGCAAGGCCAGACGCAGCTTCGGCTTTGACGTCAACGACACCATCCGCCGACGCCTCCCTCATCAGGCGGTCAGTGTTCTCCTTGAGTTCGTCGCACTTGTGGTAGATCTCCCCAGAACCGACGATGCCCGCGTCTACGTACGGGCAGACGTCAGCCTTCCCGACGAGCGTGAGTCCTTCGAAATCGCCGCCGTGCGCGTTGATTTGCTTCAAGTCGTCCTCGAACGCCCGGATCTGTTGTTTCTTGCTGGTGATAACGAGAACTCGTTTGAACTTCGTGTCTGGGTCTCTGACGAGTGTCAGTCCCGCTGTGAGCGCGATTAGCGTCTTCCCAGTCCCACACGGCCCCTCGAGAAGATAGATTCCGTTAGACCGTAGGGTATCGATCGCGGTCGTGATGCCTCGCTCTTGCTTGTCGTATGGGTCGAAAGGGAAGATATCGCGCCAATCTGTCCCCTGACGCCGTGTTCTCTGGCCTGCCATAGCTATCTCGTGTCCGCACTCCGACGCTCGTTACAGGTTCGTACCCTCTTCGCCGTGTTACTTCTTTCCCCATCCAGTGGTCTGATTGATCCGAACTCGACTAGCCACATTCAGATCGCTCATCCCCGAAACTTCATAAGCAAAAACGCCGGAGACGTGAGTGATGACTGACTCCACGGACTCCACCGACCTGGAGCAGGCCGAACTCGGTTTCAGCGGCGACTCGGCCACTCCAGAGGAACGTCTCGAGGAACTAGCCGAGGAGAACGAGATGCTCCGCTCGCAGAACGAGCAGCTGGAGATGAAGCTCGTCGACGCGAACGCGGAGAAGAACAAGCAGGAGCAGAAGGCAAGCCGCCTCCGCCGCGAGAACCAGAAGCTCAAGGAGGAGCCGCTGTTCATCGCGACAGTCCAGGAAGTCACGGACGATGGGCTCGTGATCAAGCAGCACGGGAACAACCAGGAGGCGCTCACGGAGGTCACCGAGGAGAAGCGGGAGCGTATCGAGGCCGGCGACCGCGTCACGATCAACAACGCGCTGTCCATCGTCGACGTGCTGGATTCGGAGACCGACACCCGCGTGCAGGCGATGCAGGTCTCCCACTCGCCCGACGTCGACTACAGCGACATCGGTGGCGTGGACACGCAACTGGAAGAGGTCCGTGAGACCGTCGAGATGCCGCTCGACTCGCCCGAGATGTTCGACGAGGTCGGCATCGACCCGCCGTCGGGCATCCTCCTGCACGGCCCGCCGGGGACTGGGAAGACGATGCTCGCGAAGGCCGTCGCGAACCAGACCGACGCGACGTTCATCAAGATGGCCGGCTCGGAACTCGTCCACAAGTTCATCGGCGAGGGCTCGAAGCTCGTCCGCGACCTCTTCGAGACCGCTCGTGAGAACGAGCCCGCCGTCCTCTTCATCGACGAGATCGACGCCATCGCGTCCAAGCGGACGGACTCGAAGACGAGCGGTGATGCTGAAGTGCAGCGGACGCTGATGCAGCTCCTCTCGGAACTCGACGGGTTCGACGACCGAGGCGATGTCCGGATCATCGCGGCGACGAACCGCTTCGATATGCTCGACGACGCACTCCTGCGCCCAGGTCGCTTCGACCGCCTTATCGAGGTCCCCAAGCCCGATGTCGACGGTCGCGAGCAGATCTTCGAGATTCACTCGCGGGAGATGAACACCGTCGACGATATCGACTTCGAGGCGCTCGCGGAGATGGCCGAGGATGCCTCCGGCGCTGAGATCGAAGCAGTCTGCACGGAAGCCGGGATGTTCGCAATCCGTGACGGGCGCACCACCGTCGAGACCTCAGACTTCGAAGCAGCCTACGAGAAAATCCAGCGAGTGGATGATGAAGAGGGTGAAGTGGCGAGCCCGACGTCCCCTGCCTTCGTCTAGCTTTCGGGGTAACAGGCCTTCCGTCCGAGAGTCCTAACGAAAAAGTCTCCGTGAGGATGCCGGTCCGTCGCCTTTTGCAGAACGTGATGTAGATGCGTCCGTCATCAGGATTCCTACAGTATCTTTTTCACCGCTCACCATCAGGTAGGCTATATATGGCGGATCGTAGCGAAGAAGGCGGTTCTGGAGAGGGAATCACAATTAAGCGGCGGACTGTAGTTGCCTTCATCGGTGGTGCCATTGCTGGGTCGGGAACTACAGTCGCAGGTGAACGACTGACGGCATCAGGGAGTTCGTCGACAAAACCAACTGGTGCGATCCAGACTCAGAACAGGCCATACCTCGGCCAGCAGAATGGAACGGTCACAGCCATCTACTATATGGACTTCCAGTGTCCGTTCTGCAAGCAGTTCGAAAATCAGACCCTCCCAAAAATCCTCGAGAACTACAACGGCAGTGACCTCCACTTTGTAATCAAACCAATCGCCATCTTCGGGTCTGACTCGAAACGAGCCGCTCTCGCCGCTCACTGTGGGTGGGAGCAGCTCACCGACCCAGACAAGTACTGGCAGTGGCATCAGAAGCTCATCAACGCCTACGACGGCGACGAAAACTCGGGTTGGGCGAATACCGAGAATCTCGTCGGGCTCGCAGAGGACTTCTCTGGACTCGACGCCTCCCAATTCCGTGAGTGCCACAAAAATGGGTCTCACAACATTCGCGCCGTTGACGATCGGGCTGAGGGGAATACCAGAGGGATGAGTGGGACACCCTATTTCATCTTCCCCGGCGACAACTCTTCGGAGACGCGAACAATCTCCGGAGCACAACCGTACAGTCGGTTCAAGACAGTCATCAACCACTACCTGAACAATGACTGAGTACACAGTCCTCGCAGCCAATCCCTTCCAGAACATCAAGTCCGCCCTCAAGCACTCGTTCCGCAGCCCAACATCCATTCTTCAGGCGGTTGTGAGCAGCGGCCTGCTATTCGCCCTCCTTCTTGTTGCGACCCAGCCGCAGTTCTCATACGAGATGTTCCAGGCTGGCCCCGAATATTGGGGAACAGCCCTCGCGTCTCTTTGGGAACTTCTCCTCCAGACCGAATCATCGCTTGGCCTGTTCACCGTCATCCTGTACGCACTCCTCGGTGGGGTCACGCTCCAGTTGATCTACACCAAGATCAAAACCTCCAGTCCGAATAGCGTTAAAGGAACGCTGACATTCCTTCCTGGCGCACTTGCCGCAGGATGCGCCAGTTGTGGTGCTGGAGTCGTGGGCCTCGTTGCCGGCGCAGGAGCACTCAGCGCCATCCCGTTCCCAGCAGCATACATCCGCATCGCTGGGATTTGCCTGTTCGTCTACTATCTGAGTCTCGAGGGCGACCCAACTCGGTGTGCGGTCCCAGCATAGTATTTGCAGCAAGGTTCTCCCACGGTGAGACTCCACCAGCGATGCCGGGCGGTCTGTTTTTCTCCTCCCTGTCCAGCTGAAGGAGTTATTCTAAGGATGAGTTCTGGACAGTCTGGATTGGGCGACTACGGCGTGGCAGTCCCCCAGTCAACAACCGAGACCGGTGGGGGTCGGTCGGATCGAAGGCCGAAACTCGGCTTCGACACCCTGCCAACCGCACCGTCGCTCACGGACGACGTCGCCGCCGCCAGGAACGTCGACTGGGTCGTCTTCACCGGACGCTATCCCTACGTCTTCGATGCCGCACGGATCGGGTTCGGCATCGGTCACCGCGAGGATTCCTCCTACCAGTGGACGCCCGACGAAGTCCACCTCCCCGTCCACTTCCTCGATAACGACTACCAGGACGCCGACCTCGAACGGTTCGTCGAACGGGCATTCGAGTACGAGCCCGAGATTGCAGTCCTGGGCGACATCTACAGTGGGGGCGAACTCGAGTCTCATTTGGACGCATCAGACGAAATCTGGGGGTCGTACCCGGAGATGGAGCTGATGCTCGTTCCGAAGTGTGGTGACGTGCTCGAGGACATCCCCTCCGAGTTCGTCCTCGGGTACGCAAACGGAGCATCCCCGATTCAGGCGACCGATATCGCCACCCACCGCGAATGGCGGGGTGTCGATAACCGACTACACATCCTCGGCGGAACGCCGCTTTCAACACACGAGGAGATCGTCGCACTCACCAAAGAGTGGGTGACCGGTGAGCCGCCTGCGGACATCGCGGGCCTCGACTGGAACGGGTACCAGCGATACGCCGAGAATCACGGCGACTACGCCGCAGCCGACGGTGGCTGGCACCGGAACCTTCGCGACCAGTATATCCCGAAGCGCGACCTCGTTCGATATTCGTTGTTGAACGCGAAGCATTTCTGGGTCAGCAAAGGCGTCTGGCCCGACGCCGACGTCAACGACCTGCCGACCAGGACAGAGCTCCGGAAGACGAACCGGAAGGGGCCGGTCCCGCTAAGCGACCAGTCTGACCGTCGTGAACTTGCGCTCTCCCCACCACCATCGAATAAGCGGCACGACACACCGATTTACCGGACGGACAGCACACAGGCCGAGATTATCGAGCCGCTCTCTCCGCTGGCGTCAGTCCTCGGCACTGCCGACTGGTCGCCCAGTGGTGCGTTCACCCAACCAGCCCACTATCAGACGCCAAGCGCCCATCACACGGAGTTAACGTGTACCGGATGTGGTGCACACATCCTCGCAGAGCCGGGGGTCTGTAACGGATCGTACGCCACATCCACCGGAGACGGAACGGTGGAGCCGTTGACGTTCCAAGTTGTCTCATACGAGCACCAGACGGAGTCCCAGTTGAACGATTACGAATCCGTCCCGCAGCAGGGGCCACCCGCGTTGAAGTCACAGAAGCGTTTTCCGCAGATTCACACTTTCTGTTCGGGGAGTTGTCGGCGGCGCACCGAGGGGCGGACCCCCCGCTTGCTTCTTACGGACCCATCTACGAGGACATCGGAGAACCAGTATCCGGATGGAGAATTGATTGCGAGAGTTACGCTTACCACGGATTGAACGGTGGTTGGTTTTTACTCTCCGAGGATGGTGAGAGTCGATGAAATTCGGACTTGAACCACGATTCGACCGAGAAGAACTGCACGCCCTCAGTGACGACGAGCTAATCGAACTCCAGCAGTTCGCGCAGTCCAATCCGCCACACCAGCAGACGTACACGGAGGCAGGCTACCAGATGATGCTGGACGAGATCAAAGAGCGATTCAAAGCACAACGCGAGGCTGAATCGCACTTCGAGACTGAGTTGGCAGACCTCGAAGTCGGTGACGAGGCTGGACTCGTCGAGGTCGAGAGTCGGTCGGGCTACGTCCGTGTCGCGATCGAGCGCACGCCTGATGGGGAAGCCGACCGGATGAAACTCCAGACGCCCAGCGACAACGGCGACGAGGACTTCGCTGACGAGGAACTGCTTGCTACCGCTGGACGGTGGTTCAGTCGTCACGCAACGTGGGAAGACCTCCCTACTGACGCCTAATCGGAAGGTCGGCCCTGATTCAGTTGTAGTTGCCGATTGGGAATGCGCTATAGAAGTCGACGAACGCCGGATGGTCCTCCATTTCGGGATGTGCTGCTGTCGCTATTGGCGTATGGTGAATCGTGAACTGCTCCACTGAAGCGCCAGCGAGTTCAGCCATCACGTCATCGATGTCACGGAGAAGGGCATAGTACTGCGAGCCGAGTTCCGTGAGCTTGGTGGGGTTGCCTTCGCTGATCATCTCTGAGTCAGTGTCGTTGTCGCCGTCCACTACGACCGGCTCTGGGAGGTCAGACACTTCGTGGTAGACGTGTAGGCCGATTGTTTCGGGTCGGGCCTCGAAGATCACTCTGACGCCAGGGGCGGCTTCCCAATCGCGAGTCTCTACCACTCCCCCATCCGTCGTGTGGAGCTCCCGGTAGAGGGCGTGATACATCTCCGTTTTCTGCCGGTCAGCGAGTGGAGATGGTTTGGCTGAGGTGAGGGTTGGGAGGTTAGCAACCGGCGTGAGGCTTCTCTCTTTCACGAGGTCAACCGTCTCGATTGCTTCTTCCAACTTCGAATTGGCGCGGCTCGCATACTTCCGGACGCTCCCGGAGGATTGGTCAGAGTCTAGCACGTCGGTGAGGATGTCTGCTGCTTCTTCAGCGTCGAACGATGTCTGAAGGTGGTACGAGAGGAACTCCCGGCCAGTGTAGTCTGCATCCGAGAAGGACTCTGCGATGCTGCGGATCGTGTGTTCGACTGCGGTCTTGACGATCCTCGATTTCCACGCCCGCCGGTCATCAGCTGTTTCGAATTGGGCCTGGTGTTGGTCTGGAACTCGGATAGTCCCAGTGGCGAGTTTGACTTGTGGGGTTTCAGACCGGTCGATGTTATAGTTGATCTCCCAGCCAGTCCGGATGTCGGATTGTAGGACGTCCTCTGTGAGGTCGAGCTCGTCGAGTGCTTTCCCTGCGCCGACCTGCTTCCATTCGTACGTGAATCCAGGGACACCAGCGTAGAGTGCGAGTAGAATCCCCGTACAATTGAGGTCTCCGTCCGTGATGTCTATGACTTCTTCGTCGAGCGTTTCGCGTTCTTCGCCGTCCCAAAGGTAGTGTTCTCTGTAGGATTCGGTATCCATACCGAGACGATATACGTCTCGCCATATAGTTGTTGGGGATAACCACAACGCGCCGCGAATTAGTTTGTATCCCTCCACTGGGGAGTGAGGTAGTGAGTAGGAGATAGCGTGCCTGCTCGCAAGAATTGTTGACTATGTCTCCGACACCCGAATACCAGCCAGGAATCCCAAACGAGATCGTCGCGACCGTCAAGGAGGTGGGTGAGGTTCTGATTGGCCGTGAACTCGGGCCAGACTACTCGCCATCCCGCGACTGGCGTGTCCTCGATGGGAACTGCCACGAAAACGCCTACTACGCGGCGGAAGCACTCCTCGAACGAGGCTACGAACCATACCTTGTATGGGGGGCAGTCACCGCCACGCAAGGCCATTCGCTCTACATCGACACCATCGACCAGCTTGAGCGAACGAGCCGAATCCACTTCTGGGTCGAAATCCACCCAGACAGCATCGACGAAGCGGACCATCCCCTAGACGAGATCACCAGTCCCGTCATCGTGGACTTGTCCAGCGAGACGATCGGGCACGTCAACTGCCCCTACGTGTCGGTGCGGCGGCCCGCTCGATACCAGCGAATGGGCGTCGACCCGTCGTACATCCGCTTCGAGCGGTCGTTCGGCCCAGACGACCTTATCTCAGAAGAATCCTACCAGCGCCTCCGTGCGCGCTCTCCTGAGCTATTCAGTACGTGTCCGTGGGATGGGGATGAACCCACGGCCTACGCAGACGGCGACGGCGAACAGGCCCAGAAACGCAACTCAATCGAGACTCAGTAACAATGGTACGAAGAGGCGGTTACCGAACAGACGCACAGAAACACGGCGGTGGGAAGACCCGCCGACAACAGCTCCGCAACAAACTCTACGAGCACCGTCGCCGGCTTCGTGAGAACGGGCTGGAAGACCTCGTGTTCAGCACGAAGCCAGCATCGTTAGCGCGGAAAGACGATGACGACTACGCGGTGTTCGGCGTCTACAAGGACGGCTCGGAGTGGGTTCTCACTGGACTCGCGGTCACCGACAAGATCGAGAAGATGAACCGGCATCGGGCTGGTGGTTACTCTCGGACGGAGGTTCGGGGGCGGTGTATCGCGACAGGCGGTCACAACGGCATCCAGCCCAACCAGGGTATCGAGATCAAGCGGTTCGACACGAAGAAAGACGCACTTCAGTACGTCTCCGCAGACGGGAGTGAGCGAGTGGGAGCAGGTGCGTATCTGGTTCGACCGAAGCACAACCCACGGACCCGTCGCGAAGAAGTCGACAAAGACGAGTTCCAGCAGTTCAGGCGGAACGCCATCCGCGTTCGAGAGTGACCGAGGAAGCCACTATGCCCGACACATTACCGATCATCGACTACATCCTGAGTGACAGCAACGAGGAGCCGGGTCACATCAACAGCCGGTACGAACTCCGAGATGCGATTCGAAGCCGTGACGAAGCGCTGTTCTCGGCACTCACCGGCAAGCAGATCACGCGCATCGCGAAGGCCCTCTCCTGGGACGACTACAATTTCGAACCGCGCAGCGAACACAGTAACCGGGTGAGAGCTACCATCCTAGAGGAGGTGAACAACAAGACGCTGTCAGTGCTCGCCCCTGACGGCGTCGTCTACCAGCTCGGGGATATCATCCGGTTCGAGGCCACAACGTCCTCCGTGTGGGGAGGAACGAAGAGTCGGAAGACTCGGACGTACGAGAACCAAATCGACTTCCTGAGCAACAACACGGCATCAATCTCCAAGATGCCGACGTACAGCAACACGCCACGCGATTCCCCGACAACGTACTTCTCGCGGACGGATATCGAGCTCGTTGAGCGAAGCAATCTTCAGGACTATCGTGACCGCTACACTGAAGGCGCGGATATCGAGATCCCGTCGTCCGTGAACGGCTGGGAGTTAGTCGAAACGGACACCTACGAGAAGGACCAGACCACGCTCCCGACGGATCTCGTGACGCGGATGCAGTGGTCGAACGGTGAGAACACGTACATCACCGCCCAGTGGCGTGGTGCATACAATACGTGGCGACTCTCCACTCCGTGCGAAGGTGTGCTAACCGATGAGAACGTCGACGAGTACCTCTACGAAATCGACGTCCCCCAACAGACTGTTCGGACGGACACTATCCTCACGCTCGCGACCGCCGCGATGACCGAACTCGACCCCGGCGACTTCCAAGACCCCTACGACCTCCGAGAACCCGAGGACATCGAACACTCGAGCGATATGTACGTCACCCCGCTTCCGGTCGACCTGCCAGCACAGGTCGGTGACTGGAGCGTCGACGAACGACGGAAACGTCGGGTGGTGTGGGAGAACACGAATCCGCAGTCGGCGTGGGATTCGTTCACCGTCAAGCTGGACTTCCACGGTGGCGTCTCGGTGCGGAACGAGACTGAAGAAGAGACCCACAGCCGTCGCCTGATCGAGAAGTACGCCCCGAGCGGAAAGCCGTTCAGCGATAACATCGACGCGGACTACGCTTGGAGACGCCGCGAGATGTTTCGTGAGAACTGGTTCTACAGCATCGCGTTTATGGTGCAGACGAGCCGGACGTCGGTCGAGGACGCCACGCTCACCCACCTTAACGAGCAGACACCCGACGGGGTCGACGTCGAAACCTTCGACCACACCTTGGACACGAACCCGCAGAAAACGATGGACCGCGAGAACGGTACGCTGTTCGCCTACGGACAGACGTCGCAGGCCTCCGGTGCGTAACTCAACCAATGCTAAACACAGACAAATCCACGCAAGAGCTTCTTGAAGCAGTAGTTCACGACTGCGCGGTTCAACACGTCGGCGAGACAACCTGCCCAGAGTGCGGCGAACACCACAAGCAGATCGAGTCCCTTCCGGACAGGCCCCTCCACTCGTTCGATATGGAGAGTGCGTCAACGGGAGGGCTCCAAATTCGGCCCGCATTCCGACTACATCTCGATGGTCCGGACCTGCCGGCTGGCTATCTGAAATTCACACCGTCAATCCTCCTCGCACACAGCGGAACATTCCGGCTCGTCGAATTCTCGGTGGAAGTGGGTTGGGTCGTCGTCGAGAAGCACAACGTGGACAACGACCTGAATGCAGAAACTGAGGCGGTTCGGCAACGGGTCATCAAGCGACTATCAGACAAAGTTGACCTCCCGATGATCGACAACGACCCTCGACCGTAGCTCGGAGTTACGCTTCAACTGGCTCTTCAGAACGCTCTGTCTGGTGGGCGGTGAACCGCCAAATCGTTCCGTCAGCATTCTCGAACGGGCCTCTATCTACGAGTTCCTTAACCCGTTTCCGGAGCGTCGTCTTTTCGCGAACGTCGGTACGCTGGATGTAGATCTCCTGGATTTGGCTGACGGACAGTTGCTCCGGGTTTCGCTCCCGAATCACTCGGAGAACGGCAGCGTCCCGGTGATCGAAATTCGGGCTCATCAGGTCATCGATGCTCTCGTTAGTGCTAGCTCCGGTGAAATCCTCTACGTACGAGAGTCGGTCGTCGACGTCGCGAGTTGTTTCACGGGTCGTAGCGGTTTCTCTCCGGATTTCTTCGAGGATGTCAAGCAGTTCATCGACTTGGTCGTTTTCAACGTCATCACGGAGGCTATCGATTCGCTCCGCGAGCTGGTCGTCCGGCATATTCCCCGATACGATATCCTATACCAAAAATCCATACCCCACCCAGTTGCCCACCGCCCTACTCTGAGGTGTTTTTCTCCCCCCTCGGTGGGTAGAAGGTGTATTAGAGATGGCACCAACTGAAAGTACGCAACCGAATACCGCCTCAGGCGCTGAAACACGGCCCCGTCAACGGACTGAAGTTGAGCGTGTCGCTCAGTCCCTTGCTCAGCGCGGATTCAACACCCCACTCCAAACCGAGAATGGTTCGACAGGTGGTGGGTCAACCAGCCGCCATCCATCCATCGAGGTAGAAGTCAAGCAGGGCGAACGGGAACGCCTCGGGGAGGCACTCGCTGACATCGAAACGTCAACCCCGTATCGCGTGGTGTGGCCAGAGGGGACGCCGGCCTTACGTGGGTGGGCTTCAGCTTCGAGTGATTCTGACCAGGGTAGCCGTACTGCAATCGTCACGTCAGCACCAGCCAGTCAAGTTGATGCTTCAGAAGTAGCCGAACAGCGAGCCTCGTCTCTCTGATGAAACACCGTTAGGGTGTTTCACGGCATTTCGAGCTGTGCGAGGCCGCTCGCATTTTATGTCGCCATCGGGACAGTACCGGTATGGTTAATTAACCCGGATGCTGTATGAATGCTACAAGCGACCCCAGCCACTCTGCGATACTCACAACTGATAATCACTACTCAAAGACTTTATGCCAAGTCATAGTTAACTAACAGCCAACAACCTCCAAGTGCATCGATGAACGCTCAAACGCCACAAACCAAGCAGTCCGATATCGCTCCACAGGTCGAAGAGGAGCAAGTCTGGGAGTTTGTGGACCAAGTTCTCGTCGACTGCCTTTCGCTGGATATCGCTCGGAAACACTTGCGGACAACGCAAACAACCGAGTTGACCGCTCTGAGTATCAAACAGAAGATTCCACAGGCTGAATACAGCTACCAGAACACGTTCTTCAGCAAGTGGAGTGTGTCGATCTCGGAAACCATCGGTGCGGGCGTAATCTCGGAGAGCCTTGGAAAGGCTCAGCGGATGACGCCATCGCAGTCCGTGAAACAGTTCGCGTATAAACAAGCCGTCCTCTGCGTTTCGTGCTTCATTGCCGAAGAGCTCGACGCTTACCTGTCGAACTCACCCGACGACGCAGAGCGCATTTTTGGGCTTGCGGAACAACTCGAGTTCGACCGCGAAGACCTCGTCTAGAAATACGCCCGGTCGGTCGAGTGAACCAGCAGACGCACGCACAATCCTCCCAGCCAGGATAACGCTTACAGTAACACAGCAGACACATCAACATCATATGGGACTTTTAGGCAAAATCGCAGCGTACCGTTGGCTCTCAAACGGACGAGGAGGTGGTGGTGGTGGTGCGGGGAGCGGTGGACTCGTCATCATCTTCCTCATCATCGGGGCATTCCTCGTTGCTCTCTGGGCGATCGGCTCCGCCCTCTCATTCATCTGGAACCTCATCTACAGCATCGTCCACCCGGTCCTCGCGACAGCCCCAATCATCACACTCCCCGCCAGCGTCATCCTCATTGGGCTGCTCTTTGCACGCCTCAATCCTTACTCATACGATGTCGCGACCGGCTACCTCGACGGCACTGAGGACAAACTCACCCACACAGAACGCACCATCTGGGTCGTCGCGTCAATCAACTCGATCTTCCTCTTCGAGAGCGAACTCCTCCACGGGATCGGTGGGTTGTTCGGAACTCTCGTGATGATAGCTGTCGCTCTTCTTGCGATTTACGGCTTCTTCGAGCTATTCCATACTCCATACCGATGCACCCGATTACTCCTCAACGCCCCACAAGGCAAGCAGCTCGTCGTTCTCTTCCTCGCACCGATACTGTTCATTCTCATCTCCGCGTCTTTCAACGTCCACCTCCCACTCCCCGAGATCAACTCCGAACCGCTCGCCTACGCCGCCGGTCTCGGAGTTATGAACGCAACATACCTCGGCGGACCACTAGCAGTCCACCAGAGGAAGACCACAATCCGTCGAGGGGCACGGGAGCGAATGCAATCCGACGACGCGAGCAACTAAAACAGCGGCATCCTCTCTCGGGACATCTGGGTTGCTGGAACTGTTTGTACCCCTCCACGTGAGGTGAGAGGGATACGTATGCCAGGATACCCCCCAGGCGTCAGCGCTGGTACGCGAAACGCACCGTGGAACCAGCCTGCCGCTCCCGAATGTGAGTGTTGCCAAGAAATCATCCACGACGAAGGCGACCACGCCGAAGACTGTGTAAACGCTGGGATGAACGCGAACGAACTCTACATCCAGCGTGAAGAAGACGCAGAGGCAGCAAAAGCCGAAGCAAAGATGGAAGAACAACGACTCCAAGAACGTTCCAGATGAGCTTCCGAGGCCTCAGCGCGGACCCAGAGGGGTTACTGGTCTTCGACCAGCCAACCGACGTCCGCGTACATTCTGACACCGGATACTCATCGGTGTCGGTGGAGGTCCTCCCCTTCAACGCCCTGCTCACCGAGCAGGATCGTGCTGATGGCACGATTGAACTGTGGCTTGGGGACGAAACATACTATATCCCTGAGGACGCTGCGTACACGACCGTCACCGATCTCGCGACCATCCCCTCGGAATTGGAAATCGCGGCGTACGATTCTATAGACGGACAAACTCAGCAGGCCGCAGAACCCTGAGGGGTAGTTTGTACTCCCCACGGGAGTGAAGGGTTATGAACTCTGAAAGTGCTACTCCAGAAGAAGCCAGTGACGCACAGGACGCGCAAGAAGACGACGTGTGGGTCGAACTGAAACGTGGCAGTGAAGGCGTTAGTCTTAGCGTCTACGAATCGGTCGACGGTGAGACGAACGTCATCGACGAAGCGTGGTGGACGTGGGCAGGGTTCGCTGACGTCGATCCCGAGGACCTCCCCGATGGGATTTCCGAGACGACGAAGCTCGACGCAAGTCCAAACTAAAGCAGCTGCGCGGAGCGTGCCGGGTGAGCGCGTTCTTACCTAACATTTCGAACGGGAGGCCCCAACCCGTTAGATAAGACGCGGGACTTCTCCCGCCCTCCTTGTGGGATAACTCGGAAGAACACCGACACAGACCAATGGTAACGAAACTAGAACTCGCAATCGATACGAAAGACGACGCACAGCACCTGAAATCCACGCTCAAACACTTGCTTGGGGACAAGCTCTACCAGCGCCACCCCGAACGGTACAACACCGACGTCGAGATCCCCAACAGTATCTGCTCGGACAAAGCGCTCGGAACACCACCCGCTCGCGTCAGCGGAACGTCGTTAGGAAGCGTCCTCACCTTCAAAAACGACATTCCCTTCGCGACGGTCCATCTCTGGTATGATCCCCAGGACGGGCCATCGTACTCGCTTGGCGGGCACGCAGGCTGGAGCAAAGCCGGCACCGCCGACGACCTCCGAGAATACTGGGGGGCGTTGGATTCGATTCTCGAACAGCTCGAGATGCTCCCCGAAGCATACGAAATCCGCTGTCCGTGTGGCCACACCGAAACCGCCGACGCCGGCCACGTCCCAGTGAAAGACGCGATCAGCACTCACTACGACGAGGACCATCCCGAAAGTCGGATTTCGACAATGACACTTGTCGAACGCGAGGTCATCCCTGTACACAACACAGCCAATCAGTCTTCGCAGCCGACATCGGCGGCCCCCTAACGAACGAGAATTTTTCCCTCCCCACAGGGGGTAGAGGAAGATGGTAGACCAACACGACTCCACGCACACTGACGCAGTAGACGCTGAACGCCAAGCGGTAGCCGAAGACGCCGACCTCACAGTTGGAGGTGGGTCGCCGCTACTTATCGACGAATCGCGGGCTTCGAACATCGTCCGTGACCTCCGGGCCGAAAACGTCGTCGAGGCCATTCCCGAAGACCAACTGCTCGTCCATACGCCCAGTGGCACCACCTTCAAATCCGACAAGGCGTTAGCGTACTTCCACAAGGGCTGGATCGCGAACAGCAACTAACCGACACCCCATTTTCGAGTAGTAACAGGAAGGCGTACGTCTCAGTGATCGCCTGAGAGCGGCAGAACAGACAGGACACGAAGGCCAGATGGGAATTAAACTCGGAGCTAGAAGTACAGGCACCGACCCAGACCAAACGGTAGCTGTCATCCCCACCGGCATCGTCGATAATCCGCGATGTATTGCAGACTTCTCCCAGCTCGCCCACGAAATTGTGGATGCACTCTCGCCGATTCAAAAGCGAATTCGCTTGTCCGGAGACCGACTCCAGCGAATCGTCATCGGTGGGTCGCCGTGCATTGCTGCTGCCGTCGACGAAGAAGTATCGGGCTCTGTCGACGTCGTCTCTCACCAACGGACCTTTGAGCGGTATCTAGACGATGAGCGTGACGTGGGTGATGGATACGCGATTCCGTCTGTGAAGCAGGACCAGCCGCCAGTCGCCCACGTGCTCGTGGATCTCGGGAAACTTCCACCAGATCATATCGACTGCTTCGACCTGGACGACAACGCCGACCGCGCTCGGGTAACGAACTACGTCGCCCGGCACCTTGACCTGAGACGGTATCTGCGTGCGAAACAGAAAGCGCAGAGCAAGCGGCTTGAGGAACTCACGAACGATTGGTTTGATCGCGTCCCAACTGCATCTCACGTTCTCATTCTCAACGACGGCGAGACGAGTGATGAACATCTCGTTTCGCACGCCAAGGGCGATGGGGAGTGGGTGAAGTATCCCTCAGGCTGTGACGGGAAAGTCGCAACAGCAACGATGAGCACCGGCCCCAAGGGGAGCCTCAGTTGGATGCAGGCGGCAGTCCTTGATCCGTTCTACCAGAAGCAGGTTCCGTATTCTCGGCTCTCCGAGGACCAGCGGGACGCCGTTCATCAGTGGCTGATGGAAGCGGAGCGAGAGATGCTGGGGTATCCTCGGCAGACAACGCAGCCGAGTCATACGACTACTGAGACAGCCAAAACGGGGCAAGCGACCTCGTCGATGGGGTAGTTTGTACCTCCCATCTGGAGGTGAGGGAGAGAGCCCGTAAGAGGCACGTCCCTCCCCGAATCCCGCGCGGTGGCTGAATCTGCCACGAAACACTTGCAGGATGGTGTATCCAGTTAGACACTCCAAGCTCGCAAGTGTGGAGTGTGGGTGGATGAAGGCCTATCGACCGGAGATTTTGTATCTCCCGTAGGGAGGTGAGGGAGTGAAGATGAAGAGGGTGAACAGCCCTTCCTCGTGCCAGAAACACGGGGTCACTCCAGAGAGCGACAACGATAGATATGACTGAAGTAGCCAACGCAGCATCAGATCTGGTCGGAGAGTTCGACGAACACCTGGACCTCGAGCAGGACGCGGTCGAAGCCGAGGTGACGGGGCTAGTCAGCGAGTTCAGCCTCCCTGTTGACGAAGCGAAGCGGACCGTTCGGAACAAGTACCTCGATGAAGCTGGCATCGAGGATACGAACGGGGCCGTCCCCCCGGCTTCTGGAGACGACAGCGAATTCGACCCGACACCGGTCGAAGAAATCGACGCGGACAACGAATGGCACGACCTCCGTGTCGAAGTCATCCAGCTGTGGGACCCCAACAGCGACCAGATGGAGCAGGTCGGGCTCATCGGTGACGAGACGGACGTCATCAAGTTCACCCTCTGGAAGGACACCGAGGGCATCCCGGCGCTCGAGAAGGGGAACACGTACCACATCCGGAACGTGGTCACGGACGAGTACAATGGCCGGTACTCGGTCAAGTTCACGAAGGCCTCCAGCATCGAAGTCGCGGACGACGACGAAATCACGGACAGTGGCGGCGAAGTCACCGTCGAAGGCGTCCTCGTCGATGTGAAGTCGGGGTCGGGCCTCATCAAGCGCTGCCCGGACGACGACTGCACGCGCGTCATCCAGAACGGTCGGTGCGCCGAGCACGGACCCGTCGAAGGCGAGTTCGACCTCCGCATCAAAGCCGTCATCGACGATGGCTACGTGGCACAGGACGTCGTCTTCGGAGAGGAGGCGACAACCGAGGTCACAGGCATCACTCTCGAGGAAGCCCAGGACCACGCGATGGACGCGCTCGACACAAGCGTCGTCGCTCAGGAGATCGGGGCCGAGGTCATCGGGCAGTACTTCCAGGTCGAGGGGCCGGAGCTCGGTCGAAACGTCGTCGTGAACGACGTGGAGGCCGTCGAGGGCGTCAGCGAGGACGCGCTTCAGGCACTCAACGCACACCTCAGCAGTGGCGTCGATACCGACGCAGACGCCGACGCAGGCCAGTCCGAGGCCTCCGCGTAACCAGTCGAGCAGTACCTAACCAATCCGTTTCAACATCCACCAATGAGCCAGAGTAACTCCCAGTCGCAGCCGCAGCGTAACGAAGCCGTCCGAGTGTTCGCCTCCGAGTTCAACGAGGCCAGCATCGAGTTCCAAGAGCAGAACGACGTCGACGACGAGGACGACGAGAACAGTCGCGCCCCCAAGTACCACCTGCTACCGTCGGGTGGCCGCGCGAACCGGGTCCTGATGATGGGCACGGTCACGGAAATCGAACAGGTCAGCGACAGCCCCGTAACGCTTCGAGCGAAGATCGTCGACCAGACAGGCGGCTTCTTCACCTACGCCGGCAAGTACAACCCCGACGAGGTCAGCTACCTCCAGAACCTCGAGGCCCCCGAGCACGTGATGGTCGTCGGCAAGCCGAACTCCTACACGACGGACGACGGCGATACCTACGTCTCAGTCGAACCCGAGAACATCACCGTCGTCGAGAAGGAGACACGCGACCGCTGGACGGCGGAAGCCGCCGTGCAGACACTCGACCGCCTCGACGCCTTCCACGAGGGTGACGCGCCGTACGGAGACGAAGCAGCCCAGTACTACGACTTCGACCACGAAGACTTCCAGGCGGACATCGAAGAGATCGGTACGGAAGTCGTCGATGAGAACGCCGACGAAACCGACGCAGCAGCCCAGCCGCAGGCACCGTCGGCCTAACCGATGACGCTCGCAGAGTACGAAGACCTCGGTCAGTTCGACTACTACGTCACGCTCATCCGCGAACTCGACCTCGTAGACGAATTCGAGGACGAGTGGGATGAATCCCTAGACGAGTTCGAACTGGAGGTCAGCGAAAGCATCGTCATCGAGGAGACGGTGGAAGCCGCCGAGGACACCTACATCCTCGTCGTCAACGACCGACCGCCAGCGTACCGCGTCCTCCTCCTCGATTAAGCCGCAGCCAAACCTTCAATAACCCGCCGCGAATACGGTTCAGCTGTCACCAGAGACGTACTGGACGTTCCCGACACACTCCGTCGTGGTCAGAAGTGGGTTCGACTCCCATCTCTGGCATTAGTCGTTCCCCTTGCGCCGGGGGAGCGGCGAGGCCCGATCGGTGCATCAGGCACTCTGCCACGAGGTGCCAAGTGCCGGCGTAGGCCGAAGTCCCACCGGAACCCAACTCTCGCAGCTTTTCTCTGCGAGGGTTCTCACCCCTCTCACACCGTACCTTTCTCTCCCTGCGAAAACGAGATTCTTTGTAAAACGAGACAGCGACTGGTTCAATTTCCGTTACCCAATCGAAGATTGGTCCGAACCGAATTCTCGTTCGCATTCCTCGCAGAAGTATTCCTTCCGCCCGATCGGTTGGGCGTGGGTATTGCTACTACCACAGTTGGTGCAATCCGGTGCTCCCATACAGTAGTCCACTCCCGTACCGCTGATAAACATTTTCGTAGGATGCCCAGTTTAAGAGCCCAGAGCACCAATACCCCCTCAACAAATGGCATCCCCCGACACCATCGTCCTCATCCTCGGCGTCTTCCTCGGAACCACTATCGCCGGGGTCGTCGCGAACGCGATGAACGACCTACTTGACGCAAGCGGCGACTTTCGAAGACTCAGCCTCGCAGCGTACATCTTCGTCCCCACAATCGGTCTTGCGCCAGAATACGGACATCCGGTCATCATCGGCATCACCGCTTTTGTCGGCGTGGTAGTCGTCGGAAGACTGATTTCGAAACGCCTCCTCTCATCTCACGACGAACTTGAGTGGGTGGACGAGGACGACCAGAAGTAGAATTTCTATCCACCGAAGGTGGTGCGGTGTGGTGTGGGGAGATGCTGCGTGTGAGGGTAGCCAAGTCTGGAAAAGGCGGGAGGCTTAAGACCTCCTCTCGAAGGAGTCCGTCGGTTCAAATCCGGCCCCTCACATCACCGTTCCCCAGCACCAACAATCACCGTAATCCACCAATGACAGAAACAACGCCACTCAGCGATTTACTCCATACAACGCCCGTGTGCCCGTTCTGCGGGTTCCGTCCAGATGAAATAGGGGGGTTCGAAGCAATCAACGCCACAATCTGTGAGCCGTGTACGGAAAACCTCCACCTGCTATCGGCACGGTACGCGACACTATTCACCGAGGATGGTGTTTTCGAGGCGTACGTCTACCTCCCTATCACGGACGAGTGGCGAGAGCTTACGCCCCAGAACAACCCGACGCCCATCGTGTTCCTCGCGCCGAATCCAGAACGTGTCACCGACCTCAGCACGGAGACGCAGAAGTCAATTCAGGCATACGCAACTGGGGCCTATCAAGATGTGCTCAGAAGCGCCCCTCAGTCAGAGATCGCGCCCAAGTATCTCGACATCATTCTCCGCGACCGCTCACCGTCGAACGACCTCCGGAAATCCGAGATCAGCCAGCTCCGGGCCGACATCGAGGCACCGACAGTCGTCACGACAACGCGCCTGTATTCGAAGACCCTCGCGTCCCTCCGACGTGAGGAACAAGCAGAGCCGACACAGGCGACGTTCTCCCAAGTGGCGTAGTCCTGCGGTGGGTTTCTATCCCCCAGGATAGGGTAGAGGAGGTCTGCATCGGCTGCCGTGGAGTGAGATTGCTTCGAGGCAGAATCACCCGATTGCTTCGAGGCAACCTAGCTTGCCAGTAGCTCCGAGGCAGACGCAAGACAATCTATGAGTCCGAATACATCCACGCAGGAGAGCGTGCAGGCTGAACAGGCTGTAGGCGCGGCCCCTCGTTCAGACTCGCTAAGTCTGAGCCCTCCCGATAACGGGGACGGGGGGATGCCAGTTGTCTACTGGGGGGTCTCCTCCGGAAGTTCGATTAAAGCACTCCGTATCGCATCACGGGGTGAACAGGTCGACGACCACGGTCACACCATTGACGGTTCGGAATTCCCCGCGCCGACACACGCCGAGATCAGCTTCGCCACGCAGAACAAGAACGCGCTCTGGAAAGGCCCCCAGTGGTTCATCGACTGTGGCGGGTTCACGGAGCTCTCACGTTCCGACGATGGGACGTACTCCTCGGACCTCAACACTTACATCGGATACCTCACACAGCATCTCAACGACGGAATCGACATCAAATACTGGGCGCTTCGAGACTGGCCGATCACTGACGAACTCCTCCGTAAGCACGGGCGAACCGAACGGGACCACCAGCGGTGGACGATTCGCGACCACTGGCGGTCCCTCGAACTAGCCGAGGAGTCTGGGCTGTTGGGCCGAGACGGTGTCGAACCTATCGCCGTCCTCCAGGGCGAAGACGTAGCGGGGTATCTGTGGATGCTGGACCACCTCCGTGAGAACGGTCTTCTCACCGACCACGTCTGTCTCGGGTCGATCAAGAAGCTGGACTACCATCAGGTAGAAGACATCGCAGAAGCGGTCCGTGACGCACTTCCCAGTAAGCACACGCTCCACGGCCTCGGCATAACGAAACGCCACCTCCAGTATCCCGGCGTTCGCGAGCACTTCGATACCATCGATACGCAGGCCTGGAACAAGCAGACGAACCAGTTGTCAGCTGACCTTGAGTCAGTCAAAAATACGTGGGTCGGGTACATCTGGGCGTTCCGCAAGTACGTCGAAAAGCTCCAACAGCAGACGGAAACAACATCTGACACCAGACGCGGAACGGGCACGAAGCTCTTCGACTTCGCAGGCGGCCAGCAATCGGTCTCCGGGCACTCCAACAGTCCACTCAACGAGTGCGTGTGTGGGACGACCATTGACCCGAACGCGATCTTGGACTACTACGATGATTCCGTAAGCACGGAGAACACCGACCCGCTTGACGCGCTCGATATGGCAGGCTGCCGGCACTGTCGGCGTCGTATCCTCAACCTCTCCATACAGTGTCTTGACGGCGTTCCAGACCGCTTCGCTCCGGCGTGATCTGTGAAGTGGATTTGTAAACCCCCACGGGGATAGAGGGTATAGAAGATGAGGTGTCAGCATACCGGCACTGCTACCTCACCGAAGACGCAGAAGAAGATCTCCAACCGTGCAAAAAAGCATCTCAGACCTGACCGACGAAATCGAATCGCTTGAAACCGTCAACTCCGTCGAAGCCTACCCCGCAGACTACGACCTCGCCAAGCCAGACGTCATCGCCGTGGCTGGTGGGGGCTCGGACACGGTGAGGAGCCTCATTGCGGACGCGCTAAACGACGACGAAACCTGCCTTCAGATGGGCAACAGTTCCTACCTGCTGTATCGCTCCCTCGGAGTCATCGACGAACACGACGGAAGCAAGTTCGACATCCTCGCGTACACGGACACCAACATCGAGGCCGTCCTGGTCGAGGCCGGGGCGGAGGAAGCCGCTTCCGTCGGTGACGTCCTCCGGTTTGACGCCGACGAGACAGACTACGACATCACGCTCCCCGACGCCCCCCCGTGAGATAACGGCTTCGAGCACACCACTACCACCCTGCGTAAACGACTATCCGGTAACGATGGATTCCCAGACACAATCCCCGATCGCTCGTCTATTCGACTCGCCAACGTTCACCCCACAGGCAGAGACTGCCCCGGCAGTGAACCAGCTCGCCAGCGACATTGTCGAGTTGCTCCCTGACCACGAGACGTATGTCGAGCCCTGCGCGTCCCGTGGGACGCTCCTTGGTGTGAAGCCACCCAGCCGGAACGAAGTCATCAACGACGTCCACGGCGACCTTCTCCACCTCTACAACACCATCAAGGACGAACACGGCGAACTCGTTCGGTTCCTTGCAGAGTCCCCGCTCGACTCGGACCTTCGAACGGAGTGGGGGAAAACGTTCCTCCGAGGATACCGGCACACGGACGATATCGTTCGCGCGGCCCAGTTTTTCGTCCAGTTCGCGTCTCCTTCATCGGTCACAGGAAGCATCAGTGACAACCAGGACGAGATCGGCGAACATCTCCAGCAGTTCAAACGCCGGTTCGACGATGTGTTGTTCGAGTCGAAGACGCCGCACGAGTTGATGAGTGACTACGAAGACGACACCGTCTGTATGTTCATCAATCCACCATACGACGGGAGCCGGTACGAATACGCGAATCGGTCGTTAGACCTCTTGATAATGCAGCACCTGATGGAATGGCAGGGCGGCGGCGTCGGCGGCGAGCCTTACTGGGCGCTGCTCACGAAGCAGTCGCCCAGTCCCGTTTCGATGCTCTCGACAATCGACCTCGGTGGGAATACGCTAACTCGGAACTACAGTTTCAATCTTGAGTCCACCTCACCCTTCCTCGAAGCAGAATCCAGTGAGGGCGGCCTAACCGACCTCTCGGTGTTCAGTAACCAGGAGGTGGCCTAGATGCCACGCGCCTCTGCACCGTTCCCGTGGCCGGGGAATAAAGGCGGACTCGCAGATTGGATTCTCGATACCTTCCCCCGCCACGACACGTACGTCGACGTTTTCGGTGGGTCCGGAGCGCTCCTCTTCGAAAAGACACCTGCTGAAACCGAGATCTACAACGACGCCGACGCTGACCTCGTCCAGTTTATGACGACACTCCGTGACGCTCCCGAAGAACTCGTTGAGCGTCTCCAAATGGTTCCCTACGCCCGTGAACTCCATCGCGAGTGGGCAACCGACTTCTTCGAAGGGCATCGTCCAAGCGACCAGATCGAGCAGGCTGCGCGATACTATTTCATCCGACGCGCCCAGTACGGTGGCGAAGCAGCGAAGAAGGTCGGGTTCCGGGCGACCGTCAGTGGCCGACGGAATCCTGCCCGCCAGTGGAAAAACTCGATTCAGCGACTCCCCCAGTTCGCGCGCCGCCTTCAAGGTGTGCGGATCGAATGTCAAGACTACGCCAGCCTCTTAGCGGACGTCGCCTCCGACACTCAATCGACAGTAGTGTACTGCGACCCACCGTACCGTGACTCCACGAACCGCTATCAACTCCAAGATGCGGGGGATTCCGAGACCACACCGTCCCAGAGTCCGGTATTCGACTTCGATGAATTCGTAGCAACCATCGGGACGCTCGCCGAGATACAGAACGGCCCGCGTGTTATCATCTCCACCGACATCGTCCCCTCCGGGTTGAACAACCTCAATCGCGTGACGAAAGGGAGTAACTTCTCGATGAACGCTGTCGGGGGAGCGAAAGAAGCAACAGAACATCTGCTAACAAACTTCGATCCAGATTCCGCACCATCACATTCGGAAAACGCGAGTCTGACCGCGTTCTAACCCCCATCCCCAACAGTAGCAGCCGGAATTTTATATCCTCCCTTTGTGGAGTGAGAGTATGGAAACACAGACGAGAATAGATCCGGGGATGGTAGTGGACCCGCTCCGGGACAAGCCCGTCGTGCTCCTCAGCATCAAGGAACGGTGGGCGGACGCCATCCTAGACGGCGAAAAGCGCTACGAGTACCGCCGACAACCACCGGCACTGGACCCGCCGTACCGCGTTGTGATGTACGCCACGGGCGGCCCGAGTGCCATCGTCGGCGGCTTCGAAACACACACCGTCACCGAAGCACCCGTCGGCGAACTCATCGACCAGACGGTTCGATTCACGCCCCACAACACAAGCGACCTCGAGGACTACTTCGACGGCAAGGAGACCGGCTCAGCAATCCGGATTGACAGCTGGCTCCCCTACGACGAACCAGTCCCCCTCAGCGACCTTCGGAGTGTAGACGCGGAGTTCACGGTCCCGCAGAACTTCCAGTATCTCCGGCCAGACGAAGACGCAGAACTGCTCGAACAACTCCCCTACGACCGAGGTGTTCCATTTGAACGATAGCAAAGTCGCGGTCAGCCGCCTGGAACAGTTAGAGGTAGACGACGAGATTTCGGTCTCCGAGCGAGAAACACCGATGGCCGTCACGGAGATCGAGGAAAACGCAATTGGTTCGGGAGTGACGGTCCGTGCCAAAAACCATCACGGGCGGTATCGGCTGCGCCAGCACGGTGACGAAAGCATCTCGTTCCGCTCAGGTGGCCGCCTCATCAGCGGTGACGTAGAGGTGTTCCGCTAAGATGCCCAGCCCAGAGAGCAACAGTCCAAGTCCCCCGACTGCACCCCGTTCAGAACCGCCAACACGAGTTGAGGAGGCCGTCGACCGGATGGGGGCGTTCATCGCAGACAACAACGACCGGATCTGGGTCATCTTGGGTTTCCTCAACCTGTACCTGTGTGGGGTTACGCTTCTCGCCAATGCGTACCCGTCAGCAGTCTTCTGTGGGTTCATCGGCTGGTGGTTACTCGGTGGCTGGCCCGCGCTCGTCCGGCTCTTCCGGCGTCCAGTCTTCCAAGCCCGCCACTGGTTCTACATCCTGCGAGACACGCGCAAGATCAGCTATCGCGAGCGCTCCGATGGAACCACGCGGGTCGTCATAATGCGACCCACTCGTCGAAACGGCTGTGGGTGGGTCCAAGAAGGGTACTGACCGATGGAGGACTACAAACAAGACCCTCAAAGCGATAGCGATACAGCCCGTCCGGAGAGCACCGTCCGCCAGTACTATGGGCTCATCGTCCTCGCCGCCCTGATACTCACCGTCTACGCTTGGGCGTCCAAGCAACCACTCTTCACCGTGGTCGACGGAGTGCTGCCGCTATGAGTGACAGCGGGCTCTCTCAAGCAGAGCAGAACCGGCAGAAGGGCGCGAGGAACGAACGGCAAGCAGTGAGCGTCTTGACGATGGCGGGGTGGAAGGCCAGCCGGATCGAGTGTGCCGGGACGAACAACGATCCGTTTCGGTTCATCGACGTCCTCGGGATGCCGGAGGCCAAGAGCAACAACCCGGTGAAAGCCATTCAGGTCAAAACCAACTCGTTCCCGCCAAGCGAGCAAGCGAAATACGCAGCACGCGCTCGGGTGCGTGACGCTGAGAACGTCGACCTTGAAGTGTGGGTCCGCGAAGACCGCTTCGGGTGGCGGATCTACGAGTTCGAACACGGAGAGTGGAACGAGACACTCTCCATCGGCTCCTGTGATGAAGACGACGCAGCAGAAGCGTATCGCGCCCACGCCAACACGGACTCAGCAGAGTAGTCCAGACCTTCAACAGACCACAAACGCAAGCTAATGAGTCAATATCAATCCAACCCCCCCGATAACGACCTCAGTTGTCCCGCCTGCAACCACACCCACGAACACGGAGCACTCGCTCTCAAATCGAACGAGCTCGCCGCAGCAGACGTCTGTCCTCGCTGTGGGTTCCAGTGCCCGTCTTCGACCACACCACTCGGACAGTGCGACCAACTCGTCTCCGAACTTGAGGACTATCCAGAACACACGCTCAGCAGCGAAGAAGTACATCGCCGGCTTCCAGCCCTCGACCTGATCGAGAACGACAGCATCCAAGAAGAGACGGCGCAACTCTCAGCAAGCGCCCCAGCATACTTCTGGACGGCCCCAGCTGCATCCCACAAGTACCACCACCCGCTCTGCCGGGAACAGCACGGACTCTGGGCGCACACACTGATGGTCGTTCAAGCGGTCGAGGACCTTCTCTGGACGTACCAAGGCCGAGGGCTCATCAGCGAGTCAGACGCCGATCTCGCTCGGGGTGCTGCTATCCTCCACGACCAGCGGAAAAACGGCCCCCACGCGGACCCGGAATCCTCGTCGACGTCCGACCACGACCTTCAAATGGCGGAGGTCATCATCGAAGACTCTAATCTTCCGGACGCTGTCGGCCACGCCGTCGCAACGCATATGGGGCCAGCTGACTCCTACGATGGGCCTGTGCCCGAGTCTGGAACGCTGAACGACCTCGTTCATATGGCCGACTACGCCGCGTCAAGGCAGAACTGGGAAGTGCGAGCACCCGGACCGCTCCCCGAAGAACTCACAGAACTGGGCATTCCAGAAGCAGAATAACGAACACGAGACCGTAGAGAGTACAGCGAGCCGATTGGTTTCTATCCCCCCTTGGTTTGGTGAAGGATGAACGTGCCAGAGTATCTCCGAGACGTCCTTGAGGAGGCTGAAGAACGACTTAGACAGGAAGACCTCACGCCATCAGATGTCGCGTGTCGGGTCGCAGAAGAACACGACGAACTCACGTGCCGCCTCCAGGGTGAGAACCGCCGGGACAACCTCGAGGTGCTGAAGGACATTCGTGACCTTCACGGGATCTGCGCCGACGAACTCGACCCGTATCGTGCGGTCTCGCCAAGCAAAGGGTCGTGGGGCGATGCAACCGTCGAAGCGATCACTCGCCGCTCGCTAGAAGACCTCCTCTGCACGCACCTCAGCGAAGAGCAGCAAGACTTCATCTGATACAATGACCGAATCAGCCTACGACCAACGTGAAGTCACCCGTATCGACGAACTACCTCCAGAAAAGCAAACTGAAGACCTCCAGGTGGTCTTCGACATCCCCCACAACGCCACGTTCGGCCCATACCCGATCACCGAGGTCGGTTACAGCCCGTTCGGACTCTTCGTCATCTACGACGACGACACGGCAATCGGTGGGCGGGACCAACTCAGATTCGGCGTCGAAGTAACCGACGGGGAAATCACAGTTACGGAGCGACCCGTCGGTCTCTGCACTCCGGCTGTAGCATCCGAATCTTCGTCTCCCGGTGCGAACGAAGCTGAAGACCTCTACGGCTTCCTCGAGTCGCTCGGGGTGGAAATCGATATCGAGGCGTGATGCCGGTGACGACACACGAGTACGTCACGGAAACGCTTGAGACCATTCTCCACGAGTTCGTCCACGAAAAGGAGAGCCCCCACGTCAGCGATCCTGTCGCAATCAACGGCGGTCACTGCCGGTGGTTCGCTGACTGCCTGATGAAGCGTTTGGGTTCACCAGCAGATGTTGTTCGGCACGACGCTTGGGACATCCACACCTGGATCGAACTCGATGGTCGGCATTACGACGCCGAGGTCGTCGAAGGGGTCGAAGACCCACACACCCTCCCGATATGGGAGCGGCTCACAGATGAGCGCTTAGCGATGGCAGCGGAATCGAGTTCCGTGCTTTCTCTTAGCGGGTTTCGCCAGCAAGCCAGTACAGGCACATAGGCTTTTATCACACTCTGGATTGATTTCAAAATATGGTAGTCTGCCCCGTCTGCGGAGAGGAGTCATCCATTTCAACAACCGCTGGCCCCAGCACTGCGTACTTGCAGTGTGGCCACCAAGTACATCCCGGAATCATCAATCGCTCAACGAGCCCTCCCGCCACGTAACCTCCTACTCTGGCATTTCGCGTGAGGTGGCAAAGTGTTCTACAGGGTAGTTTTTCCCTCCCCAGGGCAGGTGAGAGGAGATTAAATGCACGTTGAGATAACGCTTACAGCACGGTACTCGGGAGTCCGACACAGTTACACATTCATCGGTGGCACCGAACAGAGAACCATCTTCCCCAAATCAATGGAGCAAGGTGGGGAACACTACCGTGTCGGCTGGGATGACGTTCCCGAAGACATCGAATCAGAGCTGGACGAGATGGGTGAGTGGGAATTCGTCGAGGAGTAACCAATGAGTCCTGAAATCAACACGCTCGACCAATTCGGGGACGGGAAACCTACCGGAGGGACGCCCGCAGACCTCCCGGAACTGGAGGAGTTCCCCCTCGAGATCGACGGCCACAAACGGCTAGTCGGTCTCCAAGCAGATCGGACACTGGTCTACCACCGTCCGGAGTGTGAACTCCACATCTACGACCCCAGTGACTTCGAGTCCGGTGGCGAACTCACCGAACTTGAGCAGGCGAACACCAGCTCGTTCAGCACCCACCAGTTCGACTCCTTCCGGCACGAGATACAGGATCGGGACTGGTTCGCGACAACCGACTACGCTGGCACGCTCCTCGGAGACGTCGACATCGCCCGATACCCGGTGAGTCTTCCGTCCGAAGCAGACCAGCAATCGAACGACCGGCCTGGAGAGCGCCTTCTGGGAATCGATGCGTGGGGACTGGGCCACTATGAGGTTCACGAGGTGGACGTGCCTTTCATCCGGCGGTACGCCCCGTTCAAGAACAGCGAGATCATCCGCTGGGAGCCGATGTACGAAGGCTACGTCACCCCGGATTCTGGACTCGCACACCGGCACATCGCCCACTACATCGTCACAACGGCAGTCGAACAACAGGGCTGGGAGTTCCTCTCCGAGTACGGTCAGTCGCTTGCGGCTGACTACTTGGCCGAACTTGAACCAGTTCGCGAGTTGTTAGAGTGAGTTTCTGCCTCCCCACTGGAGAGTAGACAGAGAAAGATATGTCTGAAGCAACAACGCCTCCTGAGCCGAATCCGAGTACCGAAGACGGTGGTCGTGAAGCTGCCGTCGAAGAAATCAACCTGCCGGATGCGTGGGAGTGCGTCGAGAACGAACCTCGAAAGGGCGTTCTGTTCGTCAACAAGCAGAGCAGCGAACGTTGGCAGAGTATCTCGCTCACCCCCTACGGAGCCGCAGGCAGAGAAACGATCGTTGCGAGCCACCGGAAGGCCCCATACGACGCAACTCGTGTTGGGGCCGACCCCGTTGAACGCACCACAGTAGACGGATGGGACGGGGTTCCGGAGTGGGTCCATAGCCAAATCGGGGGGAGGTAGGTGGCAGGGATGGCCAATTCAGAAACCACGGTCAAGATCGAGCTTTGGATACCGAAGCGTTCGGACTCCCGAATCACCGACCTCTGTGAAGAAATCGCGAACATCACGGATTCGGAGGTCGAAATTGGTGAGGTGACAGAGTCACTCATTCAGATTCTCACCAGTGCGGACTCATTCGACGAGTGTTCAGCACTGGAAGCGTGGCTTCCAGGTGAGTTCCCCGACCACGAAAAGTGGATAGACTCCTCGGACACTCGGTTCATACTCCGTATTTCCCCGTCTCCCCCAGGTACGGTTCGCGTCCTAAGCCAAGACGAAATCGACCGCTTCAGCCGCTAACCTCACGTAATCCAATGGGATACATCACAAAAGAGATCGACACCAGCATCGACGACGTAATCGACAGCCTCCAAGCAGCCATCGAAAGCGAGGACGACCCTGAGTGGGTCGCACCAGTCCCGCTGCTTGTTCCGGACATCGGCAACCCCAATATCACGGGAACGTTCTGCGAGACCGTTCACGACGCCGCAGATGCCGCCAGCGACCACGGCAGTAACACAGCCCACGTGACGTCAGTCCTCAAGATCGGGGACGTAGACGCGCTTGGTGATCCGGAAGACGGCCCGTCGTTCAAATACGACCACATCGACACGCTCACAGAACCGCCGGGAGCCGTCGTTGAGTCCTGCGTGGAGTGGTACTACAAGAACAACAGTTCCATCGAGCGAACCGGGGAAATCGCTTTCCGGTATCTGGAGGGGTTCTACCTGCGTATAATCCTCTCCCCGGAAGCCGGTATCGTAGACTACCAGCTGCTCGCTCGGTACACCGACGAGTAACAGTCAGCGCGTTGTCGAAGAAACAGCGTTACTGTGTTTCACGCTGCCGAGAGCTCATCCAGAGGTTCTCTTCGTACTCTACAGGTCGCGGGGCTGCACCGTCTTCCGGTCGTTCGCCGCAGCACGCTCGGCGGCCTCGTCGACCAGTTCCGAGACTTCCTCGTCGAGCGCGTCGTAGAAGTCAGACGCGACATTGTGTTCGTCCAGCGATTCCTTCACAGCAGCCTTGACGATCAGGTCAGACATCGCATTTGAACCGATGGCGGGGTAGTTTATAAACATTCCTGAACTGGGACCGTCAGACTAGCGATTTCGCACATTTCACCCCTGATTCAGGCTGAAAAGGGGGTGGGTTTGTACCTCCCGTGGTGAACTGGCAGAGAGGTAGGAATAGACACTGGAACAAACCGGAACCGCCTGACCGCACTCGAGTTTGATTTCAATGATCTCAACGCACTCAGACGCATCTTCTGACAGACCGAACAGTAAGCCCACAGACAGCCCGCAACAGGAGGCCTAAACTAATGGAGTCAACACGCCAGCAGACGCAGGCGAGCGACACCTCCTCAAGCAGGACTCTCCAGCCACTGGCGCGAGTGGACGCTGATACCGAAAGCGCTTCTCGGGAAGCCGAAGCTCTCGATTCCAACCAGTGTCCTGACTGCGACAGCAGCCTCACAACCGATTCGGGCGAACGGTACTGTGAGGAGTGTGGGTACGTCGACGAGTCGCCCTCCATCGACCACGGACCCGAATGGCGGTCGTACAATGATGGTGAGCAATCAGAGAAGTCTCGCGTCGGCTCACCGCTCACCGAAGCACGGCACGACCGTGGGCTGTCCACGAACATCGGATGGCGGAATAAGGACGCGAACGGGAACCCGATCTCGTCCAACCAGCGAGCGAAGATGAACCGGCTGCGGACGTGGGATAAGCGGTGCCAGACAAAGAGTCGGCGCGAACGGAATCTCCGGAGTGGCATCGGGGAGATCAAGCGGATGGCATCCGCACTCGGCCTTCCGAAAGACGCTGTAGAGACAGCGTCCGTTATCTTCCGCCAAGCGAGCAACAAGGACCTGCTCCCCGGACGATCAATCGAGGGGGTCGCAACTGCCGCACTCTACATCGCAGCCCGGATGGAGAAGATTCCCCGGACGTACGACCAAGTAGAAACCGTCTCCCGCGTCGGTATTGACCGAGTGAAACGGACTCAGCGCTACCTTGTCAACGAACTCAGCCTCAAACTGGGGCCAGCCACCCCGAAAGTCTACCTCCCGCAGTTCGCCAGCAACCTGGACCTCCCTCAGACACACGTCAAAGAAGCGAACCGGCTCATCGACGCTGTCGACGGAGTGACGCTAAGTGGGAACAAACCGACTGGGCTCGCCGCTGCCGCGCTCTTCGCTGCTGGGCTCGTCACCGGCCAGCTGGTCACGCAAGCCAGTCTCGCGGAGACGTGTGGTGTGACTGAAGTCACAATCCGGAACACCTACGGGATGTTCATCGCCGCTGACGGCACGAATTCGCTCACAAGCGACGACGTCGAGGAGATGAGTTCGCTCGATATCGCGGGTGAGTACAACCCTGATGGTGGCTACGAGTACATCATCCACGGATACGGAGATGACTGATAGGCGCACCAGTTCCGAGGGCCGCTTGGGTTGCTTTCTACCCCCCTAAGGGAAGTGAGGAACACAAATGAGAGAAGCAACGGATACTGTTTGGTCCTTCGAGCACTGGTACGACGAAGAACGCCACCACGACGCCATCGACCCGGAAGACTACGCTCAAGCACTCCTTGACGAGATGGAGGCCAAGCGCGGCGATATGTTCGTCTGGGGGAACGAATCCTGCCAAGTCGAATCTATCGACACCGCTACTGGCACCATCAATATCAGCGATCCACGAACGTCGAATCCGCAAGACGCCCGCTATGGCCAGTGGGAAGAAACCATCAGCGCCCTCTACACAGCGTGGAAAGAAGGCGACGTCAAGCCAGCAACCCTCGCTATCGCCTAAAACCTCCCCGAACCACGTCGTTTCCGCAGCACACGCCTTCTATTCCCCATCTACAATCTATACGGAACGTTCGCAGATAGAGAAACCTCTAAATCAACCTGGGTAGACCCATCAACAAGCACAGATGAACGAGATCACGGAGAGCCTTTGGATTAGCAACGCAGATCAAGTCCATCGCCTACCAGACGACCATCAGTTCGATGAAGTCGTGACGCTCGCCTATATGGACTTCCTCGAATTAGGGCTTCCTGAGGCTTCAACGACCGGCGACACACTCCTGTTCAAGGACGGACCGCACGATTACGAGAAATTCGAAGCCGCAGTAGACTACGTACTGGACGCACTCGAGGGCGGAGACACCGTACTGGTTCACTGCCAAGCCGGAATCTCTCGTGCTGGGGGAGTCTGCTCAGCAGCGCTCGCCATCCACGAAGCCCTCCCTGGTGAGCAAGCCCTCTCAATCGTCCAGCAAGCGAGGTCAGAGGTGCATCCCGAATCCGAGATTCGGGCGAGTATGAAACGCTATATCGACGAGTACACCGCGAAGTCCGTGAAGGCCGAACAGTAGCAACTCGGTCGGTTTTTACAACCCGTTCTGGTGGAGGTTTTACTGAAATATGGGACACGAGAGAGTCCTGACCATCGAAGACGCTGGTGGTCAGATGTACGCAGTCGATAAGTGGGAGAGCACCAGCAGCTCGCCCGCGACAAAGCAATGGAAGTACCCGGCTCGGGTCAAGGACCTCAGCGAAGGCCGTCGATTGGACCGGTGGGAGACAGCAGACCGTCCGAGAGATGCGTTCGCGAAGATGGATGACACGCTCGAAATCGCCATCGAGGGCCTCGAGCGACTTCTCATCGACCACCACATCAAGCCAGAGACCATCACCGTCACGCGAAACGTCGCCCTCGCCGGAAAGACTCTTGAGGATGCCGTCGACGTCGACGCCGAGATCGTCGATTCGTCCCGGCGGTCCATCCGAACCTGACCACGAGCACATCTATGAGTTCAGCACCAACCAGCAGCGAAGCAAGCCGCACAGACCCCGAACAGCTATCTGACGAAGAACTCGTCAACGTCTACGCGGAAGCCGCCGAAGCTCCGAACTCGGAGTATTCGATGGCCGACTACGACGCGATCGTACAGGAGATGGCTGAACGGTTCGAAGCAAGCGTTCTCAACAGCACAGATGCCGAGTAACCCCCTCAACTACTAATGAGTAGAAATCCACTCCAAAATCTCGACGGTGCCGGTCAGACCAGCCTCGAATCGCTCGCAAACCAAACGAACGCACCCGCCTTCATAGAGGACGCCGACACCAGCGATGCGATGTTAGCTGTTCTCCAAGAACTGGTCGAGGCGCTCGGCGTCATCGGGCCACACACGATGGACGATTCGAACAAGTACCACGCGGTCAGAAGCATCATCGCGGCGATGGTGCTAGCGGATGGTGAGACTGAACTCGACCATTCCGCGACACTTCCGAAGACAGAAGCGGACGAACTCAATCCTGGCGTTCCCCACTACCACCCACTAAACGAGCTTGAGGAACTCGATGAGCCGACGGTAAACGCCCTCGGTGAGCGGTACAACGTCGAGGAGGTCATCGACTACACGGTGGGTGATGATTTCATCCTCGCGTTACAGCGCCACCTCGCCAGCGCGCTTCTCGAACTCAACGGAACGCACTTCGTCCAGAACTACGACGCCGGCTGTGCGATTCTGGCGGCGATGCTCCTCGTCGACGACTCCTTCAACGGCCACACCGAACTCGAGTTGGAGAACGTCACCGAGACAGCGTCCCTGCCAGGAGCCGAGGACGGCGACGGTGAGGAAGAATTCGAGTACGAAACGCAATCCATCAGCATCAGCATCGTCAGACCGGAGCCCGCCGATGTCTAGCCTCAGCGACTTTGGTGGGGGTATCGATGACGCTGAAACGCAGGCTACGCCCAGCCGGTCTACAGTCTTCCGTCACGGGCGGTGTGAGGCAGTTATCGGAGACGGCCACCAGATCCGGCGCTGTCAGAACGACGCCACCCGTGGGCGTGCCTGTTGCCACCAGCACGACGAGAAGGAGAACCAGCTCACAATCCACAGCAGCGCCGCAGACCTCCTTCGGTTAGGTGGCCGGCGGTCAGGGTCGTGTCGGGCGCTGAAAGGCGATGGAGATCGGTGTACGTACTCAACGACAGCCACAGAAATCCTCTGTGGAACCCATCAGGACGCCCAAGACCCCGACATCACCCAACCGGACAACGAAGAACTCGACCAGAAGCTCATTCGAGACGCCCTCGCCGCGTTAGAGCAGGCGTGAATTAGTAGACACACACCAACTGTCCGAAGATGGCACAAACGGCAACCAGAAACGTCTCTGAAGCAGTTCTATCTCAAGCGGCAACCTCCGTCTTCGAGATGGCGCTCCCAGACGACCGTCTCACAGAAGCCACCCGGACGGCCCTATACGACGAGCTTTCAGGACACCTCCCCGACGCAGAACCAATGGGACACGGGTATGGGCGAGTCGTCGTGTGGGTTCCCGAACTCCCGCACCGACAACTCACCGACCAAGAATCGGAGCAAGTCTACGACGGCCTCGTTCTCAAATTCGCGTACAACGACTTCGATAACGGGAACGGCGTCCGCCAGAACAACACAGAGATCAACATCTGGGAGCACGGAACGCCCCTCATCGACCGAGATCGGCTCACGCCAGTCTTCGACTCTGGGCCTGATGGTCTCTGGCTCGCGATGCCCTATCGGGATATGGTACGTCGTACGTGGTGGTTCGAAGAACAACTCATCGAGCTCTTCGGTGAAATCCCCACCGGAGATATCGGGGTGAAGCACTGCTGGGGGATGGGGCCAACTGGAGAGATGGAGTGCTATGACTACGGGCGGTGTCCGGTCAGTCCTTCAGAGTGACTGGTGGGTTTGTATCTCTCCACAGTGGTGAGAGAGGAGACTAATGTCAGGAACATCGTCATCCACCCTTGATGAATTCGAGACCGCTGGACAGCCCACTACCGTCAGTGAACTCCCCCCGACCGCTACGGATGCGGTCGTTGAAGCCTTCCAGTCAATCGAGCGCTGGCAATCCGTTGTTCAAGTGAACGAAGATTCTGAGGAACTGCTCGTGGGACGCTCACCAGAGCACAATCGGAAGTCCTACCGACTGTACCACTCGGAAACGGACGGCTTCAGATTCGCCGGAACGCTCGTCTACGACCGGACCTTCGGCAAAGAAACGAAACACTGCGTCGGGTTCGTTCCCGCAGGTGATGCGCCAGATGAGACAACGGTCGTCGAGGCGGTCGAGGACCTCAAGGTCAACGAGGACACTCAAACAACTGTACTCGACAACGCTCTCCCGGATATTCGAACAGCGCTAACAGACAGTAACTGGTCGAGCGGGCGGGCCGACACCGGATACGGTGAGTGGATTCAAGCAGTGAATCTGCTCGCGGACTACTTCAGAGAGTCGTACGCCGCAGGCGAGATCGTCCTCTCAGCAAACGCCATTATGCAGGCGAAAGTGATGCACGCTATCGCTCGCTATCCCCTCAGTGCCGACGACCTGCTCTCGCAGGCAGCAGATGGTTTCAACAGCGAACTCGATAATGGCGTCTACGAAGCCAGTCCGATGGCGCTTCGAGCTCTCCTACTCGCATACGCCGAAGACAGAACCGGCGCTAGCGATTCGTAGACCGACACAGAAGACAGACCCGAGTGTGTCAGTGCACTTGGAACACGGAACGAGAAATTCCAATGGATTCAACCACTACCCCCGACACCGACACCAGCATCGGCGAAGACGACCGCGTCTTCGTCCGAGCCCAAGGAGCCGACCTCGGTCGAACTGGTACAGTTCGCGAGATCTACGACGGTCCCCACAGCGACACGTACATCATCGACTTGGACGGCTCAGGTGACACACACGTTTCCCGCGACCGTCTCCTCTCAACTACCGAACTCAACAACGCCTTCGACGACGAGTAATACCAACGTGCGTCCGTAGGAACTCCAGGTCCAAACGACCAGTTCAGCCGCCGAACACGAGCCGGAACCATCCAACGAACGGTACTTTCTCTCGAGCAGTCCCCTCTATCCACCGCTCGTGAATCGGGGGTGACATCCCGATCGCTTGGTCGTACGACGGGTTGGCATCACCTTTCGTGATGTAGCCCGCGTTCGGTGCAGGGCACTTCCGAAGCGATTGGCAACTCTCCGCACCGTTTAGGTACGCTGGGTTCGCCCTATCGAACCAGTTCTCACCCTCTTCTACGTAGAACATCGCCCGATGAACCGTCGATTGAGTGCCGGAATCAGATGATGTGAACACGATCACGGAGCCGTAGTCGCCAAGCGAACGGTACCCTACATCGCGTCCTTCCCGAAGCGTTACAATGCTGTTCTCGTCAGCAGCATTCGGCGCAAACCGATCTTCCTCCATTATCACGATGATGTCTCCCTGTTGAATGTGTGGGTCCATACTGCCGCTGGAGACAGCAGCAAGCGGAGGCCAGACACCAGATACCGCAACGAGCAGCGTGGTCACGGTCATCGCAAACAGGAGTGCTAACGCAATATCACGGCCCCACTGGTACAGAGGCATCTCAGTGATATCGTCCGGCCCCTCCTGTGAATCATCGCCACCAGATTCATCCACTTCTTGCGGGACAGTCGACCCGCTGGAGGTGGTAGGCGGCCCACGATCCGAACTCATTAGATGTCATTTTTCGGTGGTTCGTCAAGAAGGTACCGAACAGCCACCTAACAACGGTTATTGGAGCCAGTACACGACCAAATTAAGTATGTCCGGGGTAAAGTGGGGCACCAATGGGTACGAGCGACGAGGGTAGTAGCGCCAGCGCTTTTGCGATGCTCCAAGGCCGTCTTCGCACTACATCCACCGCACAAGTTGCTCGAGCGATCACGTTTTTCGCCCTCACAGCCTTCATCTTCTGGAACCGTGTCCGGAACTATAACGACCTGATTCGAGCTGACGGGCGGGTTACCTTCCCGTCTGTCGATGCTTGGTATCACCGACGCACAACGCACTACACCGTAGACAACTTCCCGAACACAATCCCGTTCGATCCGTTCACAGCATTCCCAACAGGGAATCACGCTGGCCAATTTGGGACGGTTTTCGATCAACTGCTTGCAGCCGTCGCACTCGTCATCGGCGGGGGGAATCCATCGCCAGCAACGATTGACGCAGTTCTTCTATTCGCGCCGCCAGTCCTCGGCGTCCTCACAGTCATTCCGATCTACTTGCTGGCGAAAGAGGTGGGTACTGGATGGGCTGGGCTGGTGGCCATTATTGTGGTTGCGCTCTCGCCTGGACTCTTCCTGTCTCGGACTGTCGCAGGGTTTGCCGACCACCACATCGCAGAAACACTACTCGTCGCAGCTGCACTGTGTTGCTATACGAAAGCCCTCTCCGCCCGCCGTGACGCAGATTCATCACCAACCCCCATCAGAGACCTACTACGGAGTTACCCTCGATCTGCCCTCCGCTGGAGTGCTCTCGCGGGTGTCACAACCGGTCTCTATCTGTTAACGTGGCCGCCGGGAGTGTTCTTCATCGCCGCGCTCGCGGTGTTTTTCCACATCCAAATCGTCATTGACTACCTACAAGACCGAGATCCGCATTCAACCGCCGTCCTTGCCATCGTGGGGATGGGCACGACGAGCGCTATCGTCGCTCCATTTCTCACCACGACCTCAATGGCTGCGACGGACGTAAGCATCCTTCAAGCCGGCCTTCCCGCTCTAGTCGGGGTTTCAGCCATTGTCATTGGTGAAGTGGCATCTCGATGGGGTGATACGGCATCTGAGAAAGCAGCGCTCTTACTCGTTCTCGGGGTTGTCGGTACGCTTAGCGCTGTCATCTTCTGGGTGGTGGCTCCTGAGAAAGTAGCGTTCTTCGTCGGGAAGAGCGAATACGTGATCTGGTTCGTCGGAGAACAGACCGGGTCGGGGATTGCAGAAACAACCTCGCTCCAGAAGCCCCTCGAGTTCGGGCTCGCTGCCTATGGATTCGCATTACTCACAGCGATACTGGGATGGGTGTGGATGCTCGCTCACGTGCTTCGCGGTCAAGATAACGCGGGGGTGTACACGCTGCTCGTCGTATTCTCCGCTACGATTGCGTCTGCGACCGTATCTCAAGTCCGCTTCGACTACTATCTCATAATCGCTGTCGCGATTCTCTCCGGGTGGGCGGTTCACCAAATCCATCACGCCCTCAAGTCTCGCTGGGAAGCAAACGATGTCGGGGACGCCAGTCTTCGAGCGAAACTCGTTATCAGTGTCGTCCTCGTCTTCATCGTCGCCCCGCTTGCTGTTTCAGGAACACCAGTTACAGTAGCGAACAACCACACGTCTGTAGCCGACACCAGCGGTTGGCAGCAAACCTTCGATTGGGTGGAATCCGAAACGCCAGCCCCCGGCTCATACGGGACTGGAGAACCACCCCGGTTAGAGTACACGGGGGCATACTCGAACGTCGGCGACTTCCAATACCAGGACGGCGAGTACGGCATTATGACTCGATGGGACGTCGGCCATCGGTTAACTGTCGAGACGCACCGTATCCCGGTCTCGAACCCCCACCAGCAACACGCAAGCGGGGTCGCAGATGTCCTCCTCGAAGACGATGAGTCAGTCGCGATCGAGCGGGCTGATGAAGCGTTCGGGGAGGCAAGTGGTGTTCCATACGTCATTCTTGACGATGCGTGGGGTGGCGGGAACAGTGGGTTTGCGAACCCGGCGTACTTTGAACGGAGCCACAACCTGGAGGCGGAAGACCTCCATCGGCAGCTCGTCGACCCAGCGACGGGCGAAGAACTCACCTACATCCAGTCGGCGCGGAGTTACCAGAGTCTTCGAACACGCCTCTACCAGTTCCACGGGAGCGCAGCGCCGGCAAGCAACCTCGTCGTCTACTACAACGAATCCAATGATGGGGAGGCTATCACAGCACCCCGCGATGCTCCGCTCGTCCGTGAGTTCGAGTCCCCAGAAGCCGCCGAGGAAGCCGCAGCAAACACCCCAAACGCAGTCCAGGGTGGCCTCTACGGAGAACCATCAGACCGTGTGGAGGCTCTTGAACGCTTCCGGTTGGTGTACGCAGCAGAACGGACAACTGACGCGATCCCGACATCGTTCCGAGAACGCTCACCTGCGGTCAACGGGAAGCCGGTGTCCGAAGTCAAAGTCTTCGAGCGGGTAGAGGGCGCTTCTATCACTGGCACCACCACACCAAATGCGACTGTGGAAGCAACCGTGAACCTCTCGATCACGACCACAGGAAAGCAGTTCTCCTACACGCAGTCCACCACAGCGTCTGAGGACGGTACATTCGAACTCACCGTTCCATACGCAACGACAGGATACGGCGAATACACCACCGAGAACGGTTACACGAACACGACCGTAGAAGCACTCGGCCCGTACGAAGTGACCGTTACGAACCCGGACACAGGCCACGTCACCAAACGAGATGAGGTGACGATCTCGGAAGGCGCTATCCTCGGGGAGTCGGACGGTAGGATTGTCGTGTTTGAGTAGGTAGACAGCTCCGCAGGAGTTTTTGAATCCCCACGTGGGTGAAGGATAATGAGTTCCAAGAGTAGCAGCGACGGTAGTTCGCGTTCGATGAAGGAAACGATTCTGTCGAGTATCTCGGCACGTTCATATATGCCGACTCTGAAGTCGGATTCGAGTATGACGGATACGGAACGTAGTAGCCGGCGGAAGTTCCTCAAGGCAACGGGCGGCGTGATGAGTGTCGGGCTCGCCACGTCGATGGCAGGCTGTTCGGCTCTCCCCGGCGGCGGCGACGATACCTCCGAGATCACCGGGAGCATCACCATCGGAGACGAGCTCCAGGGCACCATCGAGGTCGTCACGCACGAGGACATCATCAACAAGCAGACCGACCACGTCGGTGCCTACGTCGAGATCTCGAACTCGGGCGAGAGCGACAAGTCGGTGGACGTCCTTGCGGACTTCTTCAAGGGCGGCGGGAAGGTCGGGGAAGACGACGGACTTTCGGAGATGATTCCGACCGACACCAACGCCAAGCTCCGGCTCGGCATCCCCGGCACCCGAGAGGACATCGACGAGTACAAAATCACAATCGAATCGGCGTACTGAACCGGACGGCGACCGGGGTTTCACTCCGGTAAGTAGCCTTCAGAGTGGGGTTTCTATCTCACCACGCGCTGGTGAGATGAGTGACTCAGTGATGGAAGACCAGACAGAGCCAGAGCCAAGCCCCAGCTTCGACGAGTACCCCTTCGACGAGGGGGACTACGTGACCGTAGACTGGAGTGAAGGAGTGTCCCCCCACGACGAAATCTCGGGGGTCATTGAAGGAATCTGTAGGAGCGCCGGGGGAGTCGTCGTCTCCGTCACGGATTACGACGACGAGAACTATCCGAGTGGACGGACCTTCGATGCTGCTCCTGAGTGGATAGACGCCGATCCGGAAATCCAGTCCCAGAACGGCTGGGTTGAACTCAGAAAGGACGACCGCAGTTCGACTATCGCGTACTTCGTCGCGGGAGCCGAATGTGTCATCCCAATCGGTGACGCACCGACCGGGTCTGAAGTCCTCATCTGGAGGGGCGTCAGAACGGAAGACGGTGGGTGCGCGCTCACGTCACACCTCGATAACGACATTCCAGACGACGCGAGGTTCATCATCGAGATCCACCGCGAGAAACTCGTCGCAGAAGTCTTCGCTGACAGTCGTGGAAAGGCATTCGAGAAGGCGAACGAGGAGATTCAACGACTCGCGGATGGCAAACCATCTCGCGGAGAATGAGCAGCAAACAGGCGGCGGTAGCTATCGAAACCCCGCTCTCTGCTGAAGAACTAGTCGCCCGTGGCTGCCAAGCCAGAGACGGTCGAGATATCCTCAACAACTGCTGGAAAATCAATCGCGACCTGCGAGATAGCCTCTGGGGGTGGGTTGAAGAACGCTCCCTCCCTGGCTACCCGGAAGAGTACGTCGGCGTCAAGCGCGTCACCGTGACAGATAGGCAGCAGACTGCCAAACACCAGAAGCACTACGTCACAGCCATCGATTCGCGCTTAGTCGCAGATACGCTCGCAAACACTGGCCAACTCGTCGTTGACGCGGCGCTTGACCAGTTCAACGACTGGAACCACAAGCGGGATGCGGTCCCACTCTCACTCGGCCCACAGGAGTCGCTCGCAGCAGTCGTCATCGCACCTCCAGAAGACGCTTTTCGGATGGGCGTCTATCACGAGATGTTCGGCATCGACTCGAACGAAGACATCAGTATTGAACTACCCCACGCACGGTGGCGCGGGGAATCCGCCTTGCTATCTATTTGAACTGCCGGTCTAAGCCCCGGCAACAGGAAGCAAGTTTGACATCCTCCCGCGCCTGAAGACGCGGGAATCCCACGGCACCGCGCCGCTGAGTTGGGATATTAGGGTTCGCGGTTCACGACCTGTTCTCGTGGGGCGAAAACGCCCTCACTACGGTCGAACAGGTGAACCGCTGGCTGTGCCA